>RCND010001964.1_pt1 | contig 11520 bp, 9 predicted proteins | sample 2041351 | NCBI WGS metagenome assembly RCND01 (sample SAMN09708230, study PRJNA481090) | Marine sediment metagenome, whole genome shotgun sequencing project. | biome: marine sediment; feature: ocean; material: sediment; isolation source: Sewage treatment plant 12B marine sediment (STP12B) ...
ATTAAAACAATTTATTCCATCTAAATAACCGGCAGAAGTACCTTGGCCAAACCAAGATTTTCCTCCATCAGTAGTTTTTCTTATTGGGCCACTACTTGCAAATCCGACTTGAGGATTAATAAATTCTAATCTTTTAGGCTCAGCAATTGTTACCGGTACAGCAACTTTAACAAATCCCTTTTTCCCGATTTCTGATTGATATAAATAAGAACCACCTGTAACCCATATATGATTTCCATTCAAAATATACAAAATACTACTTTCTGTAGTTATATAATCCAAACACTTTGTTGTCCATGAATTTCCAGCATCATTTGTTTTATAAATACATATTTCTTGTTGTGAATCATCAAAATCTAAAACATAGCCATTATTAATATCTACAAAAGAAAAATCTGGATAATAATCAATCTCACCGCCAGGCAAGGAATTGTAATGCGTCCAATTTAATCCTCCATCTGTAGTTTTCAATACTTCATTAGCATTTTTAACTCTTCCGTCTTTCAATAAAATCCATCCATTATTTTGATCTATAAATTGAATTTTAACAATAGTCTTTCCATTTGGAATAGTCTGTAAAGTTTGCCAGTTATTTCCATTATCAATAGATTTTATTAAAGTATTATCTTTTCCTCCAATCCAAATTGTACTACCAATTATTTCCAATGAATAAAAATCTTTATTTATACCTGTCGAAATTTTACTCCAGCCATTTCCAGTATCATTTGTATGCAATAATTTGCCGGCATCACCAACAACCCATGCTTCATTTGCCGAAATAGCATGTATACATCTGAGTGTATCAGAAACATTGGAATTTTGTTTTCTCCAACCTGTAGAAACAGGAAATCCCCCAAGATCAACTTTGAAGGTATTATCATCTCCAACTACAAGTCCATTACCATATTGATCTATATCAACCGCCTCAAGATTATTTTTTAATGCTACTGATTTATTAGACCATGTTATCCCTCCATCTATAGATTTTAATACAGTACCATTTTTACCCACAATAGTTCCTGCATTAGGATGTCCAAAATCTAAATCATTCAAATCTTCAAGAAGACCCGGTACATCACGAAGGTGGTTAACCCCGACGGACTTTCCCCGGGAGAGTGTCCTTGCTTCCCCCAGGTTAGCTTCAGGTACAATAAGCCTGTCCACACCTCCCTCTAATGCTGCGGCTGCTGCCGGAAGAACACCGCTGACAGGGCAGACTGTACCATCAAGTAGAAGTTCACCGGCACAAAGTACAGCCGGTATTGCATCGACAGCCACTTGTCCGGATGCTTGAAGGATCCCGACGGCTATGGGGAGATCGTAAGACGCACCCTCTTTCTTTAACCCGGCGGGAGACAGATTCACCAGAATTCGGTCTCTCGGAAAAGAGAAGCCGCTGCGCTTGAGTGCAACTCGAACACGGTCCCGGGATTCTCGAACGGCATTATCCGGCAAGCCGACAATATCAAGCCCGGGGATACCCCGGCGAATGTCAACTTCAACGGAAACCAGCTGGCCGGAAAAACCGTTTGCAGCATAGGCGAATATCTTCATGAAGCCTCCGCACTATTTGACGGCAGAAAAAGCTCCATCGCTTGAAAATTATACGAACAGGGATCGTTCCCTGGCTACAAGTTCATCACAGCGTTCGTTCCATTCATTCCCTGCATGCCCTTTTACCCAGTTCCAACTCACAGAAAGCTGATCATCAAGTTCTTTGAGCTTTATGAAAAGATCCTTATTTTTGACTGGTTTGCCCGCTGAAGTTTTCCAGCCCTTGGAAATCCAGCCTTTCATCCATTCACTGATGCCTTTCTGAACATATTGGGAATCGGTGTGTACCTCAATCGGCCGGCTCTTGCCGAAAACTTCAATAACATATTCCAGAGCGCTGATTACGGCAGTAAGCTCCATCCTGTTATTGGTTGTTGCATCGTCCCCCCCCGACATTTCTCGAGGGTCTTCTCCATTTTCGAGAATTACCGCGGCCCATCCTCCGGGTCCGGGATTACCGGTACAGCCGCCGTCTGTATATATCGTAAATAATCCTGACATAGTTTCCTCAATGTCTATTCAATGTTGCCGTAAACCGGCATCTTGTTATCCACCCGATGTATCCGGAGAATAACGATAATGACCATACACGAGCTTCTCGACGAATACAATCTTGAACCGGACGACATCCGCTGGTCTCTCTGTCGAAGACTGACAGAATCAATAGTCCAGAAACTGGAAATTGAAGGACCTGAAGCTGTGTCACGTGATCTTTGGTCGGGGAAGATCGGCGATGATCTTTATGACATGGAAGAACGATGGACCCGCGACCGAGGCGACAGGCTGAATCGAAGCATTCTCGATGAAGGCCATCTTCGTGATGAGCTTTCAGGGATTTCACTCGACAGAATTAACCGCCGACGGCAGTAATCCGTTCGTTCACCCATGCTTTGATCCCTGTGAAAACCGCTGCAAGTTCTTTCGCTGCGTCCTCCGGATTCGAACCATTTTCCGACCGACACGATGCATAAAATTTTATTTTAGGTTCTGTTCCCGAGGGCCTTGCAGTTATCAGGCTGCCATCCTCCAATACAAACTGGAGAACGTTCGATGACGGCAGTAGAATATCTTGTACGATATTTCCGTCCAGGATATTCAAGGTACTGCCTTCGCGGTAGTCTTTCATCTCCGTAATGGAAATTGATGCGATACTCTTCGGTGGATCATCCCGGAGGGAGGTCATCAGATCTGACATGATAAGTTGCCCTTTCTGACCTTCGAAATCACGGCTTATCAGCATTTCCTGCCAAAAACCGAATTTAGACCAGAGTTCCTTGAGATGATCCATTACAGTCATTCCGCGGGACTGGTTCCACAGAGCCATTTCAGCAGTCATAGACGCCGCAGATACGGCGTCTTTATCCCGAACTGAGGTTCCTACAAGATAGCCATAGCTTTCTTCGCCGCCGAAAACATAGGTATGAGCACTGTCGGCCTCAAACTGCCGAATCTTTTCACCGATAAACTTGAATCCGGTGAGTACGCGAAAACTTTTCACACCATAGGAATCAGCAATGAGATTCTGAAAAACAGAGGTGACAATCGTATTAACGAAGGCCGGATTAGCCGGCATACGACCCTGCTCTTTACGTGTTCGGAAGATATAATCAGAAAGGAGTGCACCCAGCTGATTGCCGGAGATCAGTACCCACTCACCATCTACAGGCACTGCGATTCCCAGTCGATCGGCATCGGGATCGGTAGCCATCACCAGATCAGCGTCTTCCTTTCGAGCCAGTTTCAGCGCCAATTCAAGAGCCGGTGCAATTTCAGGATTGGGGAATGCCACCGTCGGGAAATCACCATCAGGTTCTTTTTGTTCAGGCACGGAGATAATGTTGAGACCCAGATCTCCCATCACAGTTTCCACCGGGATTAAACCGGTTCCGTGCAGTGGTGTGAACACGGTCTTTAATCCGGCGCCCCGCTCTCTTACGAGGTCCGGGCGCAATGACTGTCCGACAACCATCTTTCTATATGCTTCATCAATTTCGGCGTCTATTGAAATAATCAGGCCCTTTTCTTTTGCTTCCGGTAGTTCCATTGTTTTTACGGAATCCGATACTTTACGGACTTCGCTGATTATCCCGTTGTCATGAGGAGGTACCACCTGTGCACCGTCTGACCAGTAAACTTTGTAGCCGTTATATATCGCCGGGTTGTGGCTTGCGGTTACCATAATTCCTGAGCAGGCTCCCTTGGCCCTAACCGCATATGAAAGAACCGGGGTTGGTCTGAGGGAGGTGAACAACCAGGTGCGGATCCCGTTTGCAGCCATTACTCTCGCAGCTTCTTCGGCAAAAAGATCTGAGTAATTTCGGCTGTCATAAGCGATCACAATACCGCGTTCATCCTCGGCCACATGGGAAATTATGTAATTGGCCAGTCCTTGAGTGGTTTTTCTGATAACCGTAGGGTTAATCCTGTTGATACCTCCCCCGATAACGCCCCTGAGCCCTCCGGTTCCAAAATCAAGTTCCCGCCAGAATCTGTCAGATAATTCATCCCAATCCCCGCTCTTTAACAGGGCCGATATCTCGCCGCTGAATATTTCATTGGTTTCCTGGGCGATATATGCCTCAGCTGCAATCTGTATTTCGTTGTTCGTCATCATTTTATTCCTTTTAGTTCATCAACCATTGATGGAGCTCTGCCGCTCCGGAGAAGTTCGTTGTCGAGCCGGCTTTCTCAAGAACCTCTGTAGACCTGAAACCCCAGGATGCCCCGGCGAAAGAAATACCTGCATTCCTGGCCGTTTCAAAGTCAATCGCTGTGTCTCCTACCATTAGTATATGAGACTCATCAAACTTTTCTCCATCCAGATATGCTAAAAGTGCTGATGGGTTCGGTTTCGAAGGAGATTTTTCAGTTTTTCCAAGTATTGATACAAACGGAATACCGGTAAAGAAGTCGTTTATGACTGATTGAGCGATCTCCTGTGCCTTATTTGTATAGACGATCATAGGAATATTCTTTGAAATTATGAAATCCAAGAGACCGGAAACGCCGGGATATATTCTGCTCAGTCTGGATGGCCGTTTTGCGTATTCATCCATGACTTCCGCCAGCATCGTTTCCAAGAGTATGCTCGGAACTCCTTCAGGCAGAACGAGTTCAAGGGTTCGTCTCAGGCCCCAGCCTACATAGTTGCGGTAGTCAGGAACCGGATGTCCATTGAAGCCTCTGAAACTCAGAATCAGGTTAAACACATCGGCAATATCCGGAATGGTATCTACAAGGGTGCCGTCGAGATCGAATACAATCAATTTGAATTTCAATTTTCCTCCGAAGGCAGTCTATCCACGACCGTATCACTGGAGCAAGCACAAAGATTATAATGTGACGTAATATGAGAATCCTGTTCATCGAGACATTCTACGGCGGATCCCACAAAACATTTGCCGACCAATGGATATCAAACTCCCGGCACCGCCATCATATGATAACAATGCCTGCAAGATTCTGGAAATGGCGGCAATCCGGCGCCGCTATGTATCTGGCTGCCAGAATTCCCACAGAAGATGAAGCTATATTCGATGTTATGGTCATCAGCGGTATGATTGACCTGGCTCACTTGAAAGCATTGCGCCCTGAACTGCCCCCGGCCTTCCTATATGTACATGAGAATCAGTTTGCCTATCCAATGAAAGACGGTGAGATGCGGGATTTCAGGTACGGAATTACCGATTTAATGAACATCCTATGTGCAGAGACTGTTGTCTTCAATTCTGATTTCAACAGAGCCACTCTGCTGGAGGAATGCCGCAATCTCTTTTCAAGGCTTCCTGATGCCGTACCGAACTGGACTGTTACGGCAGCATCCGGGAAGTCCCGGGTTATCTATCCAGGTATCGATGCTGAATCTATTCGTAAAAAACGGGGTGTCAAAATTGAACCCGAGGCGGGGACATCGGCTCTGATAATCTGGAATCACAGGCATGAGCACGACAAAGATCCTGATACCGTCTTTCGAGTACTGGAAGGCCTTCATCAACGTGCTGTGCCATTCAGCCTGGCAATATTGGGGAAACGTTTCTCTACCGCACCTGCTGCTTTCAACCAGGCACGGAATGTGTTGGCAGATCACATTATTTACGACGGCTACCCCCCGAGAGGTGAATACCTCTCCTGGCTGATCAGAGGAGATATTGTTGTCAGTGCAGCATTACAGGAGAATTTCGGCCTTTCTATTATCGAGGCGGCTATTGCCGGATGCTGGCCTCTGCTGCCGAGACGCCTGGCATACCCGGAAGTAATGCCGGATTGGGTAAGCGGGGCCTGTTTTTGGAATGACGAGAAGGGTTTCGACGAAGCGCTCGAAAAGGTTCTCGGTATGTCGGCGTCACAACGTAACCGACTCACCGAACCTCTGAGCCGTTGGCTGCAGAGGTACAGCTGGGAATATCAGGCCCGAAAACTTGACGATGCTGTAGAAGAGACCGCCGGTATTAAATCTTAGCTATCAGACTTTATGGCAGTTTTTTTGCCTTCAATCTTTCCATAGCCCAATGGGTATAACGCCGAACTTTACGGTCCGGGTCCTGCTCCAGCGATTTGAGAATATTTTCACCTTCAGGTGTTGCGAGTGATTCCAGGGCCCTTGTAACCTTTATCCTCACTTCTTCATCAGGATCGCGAGCTGCAAGAATGATACCTCGATATGCCGAATCCGTGGCAATTTCAACGAGCAGTTCTGCTGCGTCCCGACGAACCTGAGGTTTTCTGTGACCAAGCTTCCTGATCAGTATCTCTACAAAACCAGTACGTGTAAGAATGTCGGCCAGGAAAGGTTTCAGGGAGGCAATATCTTCTTTAAGAAGATCGACCAGCGCATCTTCTCCCTTGTCACCCATGGCAGCAAAGACATCGGAAATCCGATCACGCAATACGGCTTCGGAATCCTTGAAGTGCTCAACCAGAGCCTTTATAGCTTTCCTGTCCGTTTTCAAAGCCATAGCTGAAACCAATTCGGTTTTAAGAGCTTCACCGCTATCCAGAAAACGGACCATTGCAGCTACTGATTCGGTTGTCTGGCTCGCTGCCAATCCCTCAATGGCCGCTATTCTGACTACCGGAGATTCTTCTGAATCTTTGAGTATGGATTCAAGAGTCTCGAGGAATTTTTCCGTCCCCTTAACGCCGGCGATTCTGGCCGCTTCCCGTCTGACTCGCTCCACCGGATCTCTCAGGAGTGCCAATGCCGGAGCTGTCGCTTTGAGTTCACCTGCATCCAAAAGGGCTCGCAGACAGGCTATTCGCACTTCGGGATCGGCGTCATTCAGACCTTCCCGTATATCTTTGGCAAAGGATCCAATACCTGCTGCTGGAAGGCATGATATCAGCGCAGCTCGAATCCCCGCATCAGGAGACGCCAGAATAAAAGCAGCACGTTCCTCAAGAGCTTTACGGTTCATCAGGGCCAGATGTGCCGCAAAATCCCGGGCTTGCTCCATGGGGAGTATGGGGAGATTTTCCAGGATTGTCTGAAGGGTGTGGTCGAGATGCCAGCCTCCCAGGCACTCTAAAGCTCTCAATCGGACACTGTGCCCATACAAGGATCTGTCGGATTCAAGTATGTCCAGAACAGTCCCGAGAAACATTGCAGACGGCAGCTGTGCCATTATATTCAGAAACGATTCATCCGCCGCGAAATCAGGATCTTTAAGAAACTCAAGTAACACATCCCTGAAAACCGGAGCCTCACCGGGTGGAAGCAACGGCAGGATGAATCCGAGTACGTCACTGTCTTTTCTGCGTTTCCTGAGCTCATCACAAATAAGTGAACGAGCTTTTTCATCTCCACGTATACAGGCAAGGCTGACCGCAGATCTGTAAAGCTCTTCCTCATCCGCTTCACGTATAGGGTCCTGACGGCTGAAAGCCTTTTCTGAAAGATTGAGAATGAGACCTGAATCCCCTCCTTCGCTCAATAGCTTTGAAGCCAGAAGCAGAACATCAACCGAATCAGTCGTCTTCAATTTGTACAGGAATTCAGTGACTCCAACCGAAACAGCTTTTCCCAGCAGCTCCCTTCGGCGGGTCCAATCTTCACGATCGCCCCTGTTTGCCTCAAGAAACATGCGTTCCAGAGCCCCGGACTTTTCGAGAAACCGGGATGCTGCCAAACGAGCCTCAACCGCCTCACCTTTCAATGCCGTCAAGGCGACATTCTCGTCCTCATTGGAACCGATTTTCAGCTGCTCCAGTACATGAACCGATTGAAGAGCATTCATACCGGAAGGATCCAGTTTCCATCTCTCGGGAAAAGTGGAATCGATACGTTCCCTCGCTGCCTGCCTTACCTCAGGAACAGGATCATCCAGAACCATGGTCATCAGGAAACCAAAAAGTCCGTCCAGATCCTCGTCACCAGTTTCACTGGCGACGGTTCTTCGAAGCAGTGGATGGGGATCTTCAAAACACTCTTTTACCAGACGAATTGATTTCGGATCATCATCAGCCAGAAGAACTCTCAGAGAAAAAAATCGAACAGGCCACTCCGGATCACCTGAAAGCTCCCGAACTTCCTCAAAGCAGACTGAAAGAAGTTTCCTTGCTTTCTTTCCATCAAAATCCCGCCCCCGGGCAGAAAGTGCCATCTTGCGAATCAGAAGAATGTCCTGATTTTCTTTGAGCCAGTTCCTGAAAACCTGGGCAATGGATTCTTTCCGCAGTGCGGCAATAAAAACCGGATACAACCCTTCATCGGGAGCGAGTTTCAGCAGCCTTTTTGCAACATCGACCTTTCGTTGATTCTCCAGTTTCCGAACCAGATGTTCGGCGATACCAAAATGGGAGATTATTTCATCACCTTTTCGTCTTATCAGTGCTTCAACAAGACCCGGCCTGGAAAGAAGTTTTGCAGTTATCGCTGCATCCGGCTCTCCAAGATCCAGTTTTGTCAGAGCCGATTTCAACAAACGGCTTCGTTTTACCAGCACAATCAGAATAATTATAACAACGGCAAGACCGCCAGCCGCGGATATCCAGATATAGATCGGAACGTTTTTTACCAGTTTAAGAACTGCCATTAATTGTTCATTCATCAGTTGAATCCTTTGACATTAAAGATGACAAGGGGTTTGTCTTTACCCTTGACTTTGACCGGCTTGCGTTCTTCTAGTTTAAAACGATCGCCGATCAGGTCCCGTGTTGACTGTGTAATTATAATTTCTTCAGCTACGGCAACCCCTTCAAGTCTCGCGGCTGTATTTACCGTATCTCCCAGAACCGTATAGTCCATTCTTCGGCTGGATCCCACATTACCGGCCACCAGCGGTCCTGACGACATTCCGACCGATATTTTCAATTTCGATGCGTCACCCTTGAAGAAGTTTCTGTCTCTGGATCGAACAAGCTCATGTATCTGCAGCGCCGTAGTTACCGCCAGAACGGCATCTTCTTTTTCAGTTTTCATCGGTACACCCCAGGCAGCCATAATGCAGTCGCCGATAAACTTATCTATATATCCATTGTTATCAATTACCAACTCCACTGCTTCACTGAAAAAGGCATTCAGAACTTCAATGATGTATTGAGGATCCTTCCCTTCAGAAAAGGCGGTATAGCCGGTGATATCGGCAAAGAAAACTGTTGCGGACTTTTTATCTCCACCGGGTTTTACCAGATCCGGATTCTCAGTAAGAGTCTTTACCAGATCCTGAGACAGATATCGGGAGAACATATCTTTGATCTTTCGGCGCTGCTCCACCGCCATATCTGCCTGGGCTTTCAGGTCCCGCTCCCTGGTCTGGTCGGTAAAAAGCAGCGTCAGACCATCATCTCTGCCCCCGGCACCGGCAAGTGGTGCGATATTCAGAGAATAATCCATATCCTCAGCTTCAGGTCTCTGGAAGATTCCCTCAAGGCCGGCATATTCTCGAGAACTCTCACCGGCTTTGTTGATGGTGTTTATCATTTTCCGTTCGAGGCCTCTGACAAACCTTTCCGAAAAACCGCCGCCGATATCCGCTTCCTCAAGGATAAAAGCTTCTTTCGCCGCCTGATTAAAATACCGGATTTTTCCTTTTCGGTCCGTTGTAATCAGCAGGTTTGTCATCGATTGGAAAATTGATTCCTGATAAAGTTCCAGTGCCTCTATACGGGCGAGATGTTCCTTCAATTCCTTCATTAATCGGGCATTCTCCAGCAGTCCACCGGCCAGCCGGTTGAGCGAATCCAGATAGCGAAATCGTTCATTACCATAGTGATTATTTTCACGGCTGTTCAGGAATAGAGCACCCACCCGTCGGCTGCCTGATCTCACCGGCAGAACGATACCGCTGTTCATACCGTCGGCCAGAAAAAGACCATCAAAAGGACTCTCAGCTCTGGAAAGAAGTACTACGGCTTCACCGCATTCTTCGAGGAAACTCATCAGTTCGGTACCTTCGGGAATAGAATCCGGTACCGTTTTCAATCCGCGGCGATAAATCAGACGTAAGGCGCCTGTAGAAGCTTCAGGATTGTTGTAAATATACAGACATGCCAGATCCGACCGGGAAAAATCGGCCGATTGCTCTACCAGTACAGAAACAAGTTTTTTGAAGTCTGATTCGGCGGCCAGACGACTGCTGGCTCTCACCAGTTCATTGAGAACCGAGGTATGTTCCATGGGCCTATTATATGGGTTTAGAGTAAAGTTGGGAAATTTTCAGACTAAATTGAAGATCGGTTCTTAATCAGCATACTTGAAAAGGCCGGTAACAGCTGTCCAGGGTCTTCCTAGATCGTCGATAACAGTCAGGCGGCGCCCGTCGTCACCTACTTTCATTACCGGATATATTTTTCCGGGAGTCAACCGGCCCCGGGCGTCGAGATACGGGTTTTCAAGGTCTTCAAACAGGGCCTGAACCTCGTTCTCACGACAGCGATCGGGAAAATCATCTTTGAGTGTGACATAGAAATGGACCGAGTCCATCAAACATAGTCCTTGAATTCCCGAATCGCCGGAAAGGATTTCAGCTTGGCAATAGCCTTTTCCTGAATTTGCCTGACCCGTTCTCTGGTGATACCGAGCATCTTCCCGGTTTCTTCCAGAGTGAGGGGACCTTCACCTGAAAGCCCGTATCTCAACTGTATAATGCGTTTCTCACGTACATTCAGCTGATTCAGAACATGCTCAAGTGTATCCTGAAGACTCGAATTGAATACCGACTCAACCGGTTCAATGGAATTTTCATCTTTAATCAATTCCGACAAGCGGGTGACATGATCGTCATCAACAGTCGTATCCAGACTCGCTGTCTCCTGGGAAAGCTGCATGATGTCTTTAATTTTTGACACCGACATATTCATATAATCTGCCAGTTCTTTTTCTGTCGGTTCCCGTCCGTAGTCCTGAGTAAGTTGTTTGGAGACAAAAAAAGTTTTCTTGATGGTATTGAGCATGTGAATCGGTATTCGTATCACTCTCGCTTTATCTGCCAGAGATTTGATAATGGCCTGACGTATCCACCAGGTGCCATAAGTGGAAAAACGGCACCCGCGTTTATAATCGAATCTCTCGACGGCCTCAATAAGACCGATATTACCTTCGTCAATAAGATCAAGAAGACTCATACCGCGATTCTGATATTTTTTGGCTATTGATACCACGAGGCGGAGATTGGACTTGATCATCAGATTCTTCTGCTCAAAAAGCAGCTCTACGGTGTAGTCTTTTTTCTTTGTATAAACGTCGTTGTCAAAAGTACCGCTTTCTTTTGCGGATTCTTTTGCGCTTTCCTGCTCGGCGACTTCAGCCTTAAAATCAGATATTTTCTGACCTATGCTTTGTTCCTGGTCAATAGTAAGCAGTGAATAACGAGATATCTGCTTTAAATACAATGCAAGCGGGTCAGATTCTGCCTGTGACTCAACATAATCCCCTCCGCTGGTGATAACACCCGATTCTTCGATTTCAGTCATGAATCCTCCAGGGGATCAGCCGCGGGGTGCATCATCAGGAGAGACAGGTATACCCTC
>RCND010004827.1_pt1 | contig 11518 bp, 11 predicted proteins | sample 2041351 | NCBI WGS metagenome assembly RCND01 (sample SAMN09708230, study PRJNA481090) | Marine sediment metagenome, whole genome shotgun sequencing project. | biome: marine sediment; feature: ocean; material: sediment; isolation source: Sewage treatment plant 12B marine sediment (STP12B) ...
TCTATTGGCAGGTGTTATGGCTGCCCTGGGATTATTTATCATCCCCACCCGACGCAGAAACGCTAAAAAAGAAATGCGCCAAAAAGTTAAGTCAATGCGGGACCAGCTTACGACGTCCCTTACAGAACATTTCAGTCATGAGATTAGCCGCAGTCTGCAGGAAATCAGAGACACAATCACGCCTTATACAAGGTTCGTCAGGTCAGAAAACGAGAAGAATCAAGAGGCTCATCAGAAATTAAAGAGCTATCTGACTGAAATCATCCAACTCAGTGATGAAATTGAAAGCTCCGAGTAGGTGGATATTGACAGCCGGACAAGCCTGAATTAAACTGGTTCTGCTTAACAATCCGGGGAAAGCGAGGAAACTATGGCAATTAAACGAGAAAAGCGCGAAGAGCTGGAAGATCATTGTCTGGCGCCCTATGGGATCCGAAGCAAAGACAGCAAAGGCCGGGAATTTCCAGACGATAAACCAATTTATCGGACAGCCTTTCAACGCGATCGGGACAGAATTTTGCATACCACAGCATTCCGCCGCTTGGAGTATAAAACCCAGGTTTTCCTCAATACTGAAGGGGACTATTACCGCACTAGATTAACTCACACCCTGGAAGTTGCTCAAATTGGTCGGACTGTTGCCCTGGCCCTGGGTGCGAATGAAGATCTAGAAGAGGCTATCTGCCTGGCCCACGACCTGGGACATTCCCCTTTCGGTCATTCCGGTGAGCGGATCCTGGATCAGCTTATGGAAGGCCAGGGTGGATTTGATCATAATAAACAATCCTTGCGCATTGTCACTAAGCTGGAAAACCGATTTGAGAACTTTCCCGGCCTCAACCTGACCTGGGAAACACGGGAAGGCATTGTAAAACACGAGACAGAATATGACATCTCGGACGCCGAGGATTTCGATCCTGAACTTCGGGGGCATCTCGAAGCCCAGATCGCCAATGCTGCAGATGAACTGGCGTACTCAGCCCATGACCTGGACGATGGGTTACGGTCGGGATTGATTTCAACAGCCCATTTAAAAGATCTTGAAATTTGGAAAATTCTCATAAAAAGTGTGGGGTGGAAAGGTAAAGATCTGCATGAACTGGATCGGAAACGGATCATCCGCAGGATGATCGGCATTGAGGTCAGGGACGTGATTGAGAGCACTGACGAAAAAATCAAAAAGAGCGGCATCACTTCAGTTGAAGGGCTGCAAAAGCTTCCCCATAATGTGATCTGTTTTAGCGATGAGATGAAAAAGAACAACCGGGAATTGAAGGATTTCCTGTTTAAGAATCTGTATAAGAATCACCGGGTCATTCGTATGCAGGTCAAGGCGGAAAGGATCATCAGCGCTCTGTTCGCTGCTTATGAAAAGGACCCTTTGATGCTGCCAGAACATATCCAGGCCGGAATTGAGAAAAAAGGACTTCAACGATCGATATGTGATTATATAGCAGGCATGACAGACCGATTTGCAATTGATGAACACCAAAAATTATTTGACCCCACCCGAAGGCCATAATTATCAACTTGAAGGAATGAAATATGCAGGATCGAGAGAAAATCTACTTAACAAAAGAAGGAAAAGAGAAGCTGCAGATTGAGCTGGAAGATCTGGAAGGACCACAGCGGATAGAGATCGCTGCCCGACTAAAATCAGCCATTGAGATGGGTGATTTATCAGAAAATGCGGATTATCACAAAGCTAAAGAAGATCAGGGTTTCTTGGAAGGGAAAATAATGGAGATCAAGTATACGCTCGACTTTGCCATTATCGTGGAAGAAAACGGTCATGGACAGGATAAAGTCACTGTAGGCTGCAATATCAAAGTTCAAGAAGAGGATTTCCCTCCCGAGACCTATTATCTGGTTGGCAGTAGCGAAGCAGATCCAACAGAGAATAAGATCTCCCATGTATCCCCCATCGGCAAAGCGCTGATCGATAAAAAAATAGGGGATATAGTTGAGGTTAAAACACCAGGGTCAGGGGGAGAATACTCACTGAAGATCCTGGATATCCAATAATAGATCTTGGCAAGACTGTTAAATAAAACAGCTCCCGGAATTTTGAAAACTCCGGGAGCTGTTTTTATATTAATTAGAATTCATCAAATTCAAAAGCTTCTGTTTCGCTGGCACCATCATTAGGCCAGACAGACAGCTCGATGGAAAGCCGTTCGAAGAAACTCTCTTCAGGAAGCGGACCTTCTCCATAACCCATGTCCATAACCCGCCCAATCACCTGCAGGTTATTAGTATTGAGGACAAATTCTACTCCCGGATCTGCCAGGACAGGTTCGCCTTTCTTTTCCAGTTCTGACCGGATAGCATCGTCATAAAAAGCATGACCGCTCATCAGAACCTTTGTGACAGTCTTGATATCATTCTGGTCAAATAACCAGACCTCAAAAGCAGTAACGCGTTTCGGCTCACCTACACCAATGGCTTCTGAGATACCCACGCCGCATTCGCCCAGGAATTCACCCGCTGCTGATTCAATACTGAAGGAATCATCAAACAGGTTATCACCCAGCACATAGGTCGTGACAAATTGGTGCATGGGTGGTGATTCACCTTTACCGTTGTATTCAGGGGAGTCGATCTTTGCGGTAATTTCCTGTGCCATACTTGAAGCAGATTTTGGTGCTATCCCTCCACCTTCAGCGCGTTTGGCTAGGAAATAACGAGCTACCAAGGCTCCTGCCAGCACAACTGTGACCAGCAAGGCCCATTTTAGGATATTATTCCCCGAAGACTCTTCCTCAACAACAGGGACGATTTCTTCCAGTACATCCAATGGAGAAGTCATTTCCGCCACATCGCGGAATGAATCAATATCACTGATCAATTGGTCAGCGGGATTGAACTCGACATCCGACAGGTATGTGGAAGCATTTTCTCCCAGCTGGTTATATCGTGATTCCGCCAGTGAAGCATCCTGGTTCAAGGCATAGGAATCGATCGTCATCCGCAAATGTTCAACCTTTAGATCATCACGGAGCTGTTCGATATTACCATCGACGAATTGGACCGGGCTGATCAGATATGCCCAAACCAATCCCAGGATGATTCCGACTACTACACCTACTGCAGTCATGATCGGAGGACTGTTGATTCCTTTGTTAAAACTGTCTCGTACTGTATCCATAATCAATCTCCATTGGTTAATGAAAGTTGAAGCAACTGGAGGCCAGATAACCCTATTGTAGACGAGAGATGATTTTCCTGCAATGCTCCCTCACCCTCTGAAGCCTCACCCCTATAGATGCAAGGTCCATGCCAGTTTAGAATCAATATATAAATAATCAATTTTCCTGTTTTTTAGTCATTCAGAATCAAAAACGGCAGAAATATATTTCCGCCGTTCATTTAATTTTCATTTCAATGGAATTAACTTACTTCGGATTTCTCTTTCAACTCATTCCGGTCAAATTCCAGGGAACAGGCAGTGCATTGAGCGTGTTTTTTATTTGCTTGAACCAACAATCCTCCACAGCTGGGGCAAGGTGTTGGGAGCGGTTTTTTCCAGGAGGAAAAATCACAATCAGGGTAGTTCTCACAACCATAGAACATTCTTCCCTTTTTTGTCTTTCTTTCGATTATCTCACCGCCGTCCTTAGGACAAGTTACTCCAATCCGCTCGACCCACCGTTCTGTATGCTTACAATCCGGTCTGTTGCTGCAGCCGATATAAAGTCCATAACGTCCAAACCGCTGAACTAACTCACCATCGCACTCGGGACACTGGCGCCCCACCGGGATGTATTTCGGCTCAATTTTGGGCATTTGTTCTCTAGCAAATTTCAGCTGGTCAGCAAACGGAGAATAAAACTCACCCACGCTGTCCTGCCACAGCTCCTCCCCAGAAGCAACCCGGTCTAATTCCCTTTCCATCTCTGCTGTAAATCCTACATCAACTATTGATGAGAAATACTCCGAAACCAGGTCATTAACAATAAATCCGGTTTCTGTTGGAATCAGACGCCTGCCATCTTTAACAATATATCCGCGATCCACCAGTTTTCCCATAATCGGCGCATAAGTGGATGGGCGTCCAATACCGTTTTCCTCCAAGGTACTGACCAGAGAGGCCTCAGAATATCGAGCTGGCGGCTTTGTAAAATGCTGTTCCGGAAGCAGCTGGATCAATCGCTGAGTCTGACCTTCTGCTAAACCTTCAGGTATGCTTTCCAGATCTTTTTCCGCTTTGGACGAATTACCATTACTGCGATCAAAAACTTTCAAAAATCCGGGGAATTTAATCCTGGAGCCAGAGGCGCGGAAGACATAGGCATGTTCATTTCCATCTGCCCCAACAATCACACTCAGAGTGTCATATACCGCAGGAGACATCTGAGATGCCAAAAAACGTTTCCAGATCAATGTATACAACCTGTACTGGTCATTCTTCAAGAAGCTTTTAATGGACTTCGGAGTCCGGCCAATCGAAGTGGGTCGGATAGCTTCATGCGCTTCCTGTGCCCTCTTAGCTTTCGTGGTATATTGCGGAATCTCAGAAGGAATATATTCATCACCATAATTGGATTGAACGAAAGTCCGGGCACTTTGCTGAGCGGATTCTGATACATTTGTGGAATCTGTTCGCATATATGTGATCAAACCGGTTTCGCCACCATTGCCAACATCAATGCCCTGGTAGAGCTGCTGGGCTACTGCCATGGTCTTTTTAGCAGAAAAGCCGAGCTGGCGGGCTGCATCCTGCTGCATAGTGGTGGTGATAAATGGCGGATAAGGGTTTCTTACCCGGGTCCCCCGGCGTATCTTTCGTACTTCAAAATGCGCCTTTTCCAGGTCGTTGATAATCGGATCCAATTCGGTTTGGGAGCCAACGTGTAGTTTTTTACCATCAATGTGAGTTAAGTTTGCCTGGAAAGTTTCATTACTCGCTGCTTCTTCAGGACGAAGCTCAGCAGCAACTGACCAGTACTCATCAGGAACAAAAGCCTCAATTTCCCTTTCCCTGTCTACAATCAGGCGTAGTGAAACAGACTGTACTCGACCGGCCGTTAAACCGCCGCGCACCTTTTCCCACAGGATAGGGCTGATCTGGAATCCAACCAGGCGATCCACGATCCTCCTTCCCTGCTGTGCATTAACCAATTTCATATCCAGGATCTCTGGATTCTCAAATGCTTTTTCAATCGCAGCTCGAGTAATTTCTGTAAAAACAACCCTCTTGGTGAGTTCAGGTTCCAGCTCTGCGGCTTCTATTAAATGCCAGGCAATAGCTTCACCTTCCCGATCAAGGTCTGTGGCCAGGAAGATCTCTTCAGCTTCCGCACCCAGTTTTTTGATTTCCTTCACTATCTTGCGTTTATCATTGGGAACGCGATAGGAGGGTTCAAAATTATTTTCGATGTCAATCGATAGTTTGGATCTTAATAAATCCCTGACATGCCCATAGGAAGCGACAACTTTATAGTCATCTCCCAAATAACGTCCTATCGTTCGGGCCTTGGCAGGTGATTCTACGATCACCAATTTTCCTTTGCGTGGTTTGGGTTCTTTAACTTTTCTTTTGGTATTTTCCGGAGGCGTCAGGCCTTCATGGGCTTCTGTTTTTCCCATCCGGAACATTTTTGTACCACACACTGAACAGACACCACTGGTAGCAGGTGTTCCAGTTTTTGTGAACACTGCCTCAGCAGAATCCATCTCTCGTTTTTCTTTACACTTCACACAATAAGCTTCCAAAACCAACCTCCAATACCCAAATCAAAATTAAATCAGGTCTGTTCGACCTTCTTCCTTTAGTATTTTCACTACTTGGCGCACATCCTGAGCCCGGTCTCGCTTGCAGACCAACAGGATATCTCCAGTATCAACAATAATCAAATCCTCCGCCCCAATAGTAACCACTACTCTGGGCGACTTCTCTCCGTAAACCAGGGTGCCCTTTGTATCCAGGGTAATATGCTCGATACCCTTGTTTATGTTACCCTGCCCATCCTCCGGAAGTAAGTCGAAGATCGCTTCCCAACTTCCGACATCATTCCATTCCAAATCCAATGCCGGGATCACAGCAACCTTTTCTGCATTTTCCATAATGCCGAAATCGATCGTTTGCGGTTTTATCACTGGCCAGACCTTGCGGATGGTCGGTTCTTGCTCTGATGTTCCCCAGGCTTCCTTTATTAGGGATAATTGTGAGGAAAGCTCCGGCATTTGTCGGGCAATTTCCTGCAAGATCACATCTGTCCGCCAAATGAACATTCCCGAGTTCCAGGCATATTCTCCGCTCTTGTACATTTTCTCTGCTTCTGGCAAGGCTGGCTTCTCAGTAAATTCTCGCACATGGAAGACTTCCAGCTCCTGGTATTTGCCAATCGGATCACCCCGGCGGGTGTATCCATATCCCGTAGCAGGAAAAGTCGGTGTGATACCCAGCGTGACCAGATACTTCTCACCTGCAACCTGATTGGATGCCTGCAAGATCTGATGGAAAAGCTTTAAATTACCAATAATATGGTCTGCTGTCAAGACCGCCATCACGGATTCCGGGTCTTTCTTATTCAAAACTGTCGCAGCATACCCCACAACAGAGGCTGTTCCCCGCGGCATGGTTTCCAATAAAAAATTCTCCGGTGGAATCTCCGGGCATTGTTCCTGTAATCCCGGGGCCTGTTCCTCAACCGTCACTATCAGGATCCTTTCGGGCGGCAAGATGGCCTGCAGTCGATCTACGGCCACCTGAAATAATGATCTTTCCTGACCCAGTTTCAACATTTGCTTAGGACGGCTCTGGCGCGACAGAGGCCATAATCTCGTCCCACCGCCTCCAGCCATGATAACAGCATAAAAATTCTCGATCATGTTAACTTCCTTCCTCGTTCAGGTTGATCTTGCTGCGATAGTCTACCATCATATCCCGGACTGCAACATATTTCATTCCAAAAGTTTTTCGGACCATACCTTTGAGTTCCATCAATGCCAGAGTTGAGGTCACTTCCTCAATAGGTAAGTTTACCAGAGTGCATATTTCATCTACGTGCTGCGGTTCATCTCCAACTGCCTGGAATAATAATGCTTCTCTGGGGTCACCAGGCAAGACCCTTTTCACCGCTCTCTGTTCAGTAATCAAACTCATATTCAGTAAATCCAAAACATCTTGAGCAGATAGCAATGGATGTGCACCCTGCTTAATCAGTAAATTTGTGCCTTTGCTCACCGGTGAGGTGATCTTTCCTGGAACAGCGAACACCTCTTTTCCCTGATCTGCCGCATACCCTGCTGTTATTAGCGCTCCGCTTTTCTGTCCTCTTCAATCACAATGATTACTTTCGACAAACCTGATATGATCCTGTTCCTGGGCGGGAAATTGGATCCATCAGGAGGAGTCCCAACCGGGTAATCGCTGATCAACGCTCCCTGGTTAACAATCCGTTCCGCAAGTTTCTTATGTTCCGGGGGGTAGATTTGGTCTATCCCACTTCCCAGAACAGCTATGGTCCGGCCGCCGGCTTCAAGCGAACTCTGATGGGCAAATCCATCAATGCCCCGAGCCAATCCGCTGATCACGGTAATCCCATACCCTGCCAGCATCCTGGCTATTTCCGCAGTGATCTGACGTCCATAATCACTATAACGACGAGTTCCAACAATTGCGACTCCCCAGATATCATTCTCAGTCAAGTCACCTTTCAAGTAGATCACAAAGGGAGACTGAGTGATGTGGCGCAACCGCTCTGGATAATGCGGGTGGTCCCAATAATAAACCTTGATCCCGGCTTCCAGGATCGTTTCCATGAGTTCATCCAAACAGGTGCTCTTCCTGATCTGGATCAATTGCCGCGACAGATTTTCACTCAGACCTGCTGCCGCAAACTGGTATGATCTGGCTTCCCAGGCGGACCTAATATCTCCAAAATGTTGCAGAAGTTTTTCCAGGCGGACCGGGCCAATTCCTCTTACAAGGTTAAACCCAACCCAATACTTGGTTCGATCTTCCATCATTGTCCCCCAGATCCAGCCTGATATAACTTCATATCATGAGCCGCGCTCAGAATACCATAATATTTAAATATGTGTCAAGAGAGAATTCCCACTGATAAAGAAAATCATTGACAGCAGGCTAGCAGGATTAACACCAGATAAGATCAGTAAATATTCCAAAACTCCCCCTGGCAACACAACCTAATAATCCAATAATCCCGGAATGATATGGACCAGTATCTGACTGCTTTCATGGTTTATATCTAGAACAACTTCTTCAATTACCGGGAGCAGTAAATCCTTACCCTCCGGCGATTCCACCAGGTAAACATCATTCGCACCGGTAATGAGGATTTCTTTTAATATCCCCAGCTTTTCACCTTGATCAGTGATGACTTCCATGCCAACCAGCTGATGGATAAAATACTCCCCTTCCGGCAATTCCGGCATATCCTCACTTCTCATATATACCATAATGTTACGGAAGATTTCAACAGCTGTCCGGTCCGGTAATTCCTTGAGGGATACCAGCATATCTCCCCCATGCCAGCGTATATCCCTGACAGTATAGGCCTTATATTTTTTCCCCGCATAGATAACCTGTCCTGGCGAGATCAACTCCGGGTAATCAGTCAACACTGTCATACGGATCTCTCCCCGGATGCCATGCGGACGTCGAAACTTCCCTATAAGGACAAACACAGGTTCATCCGAAGGGGACGAACCTGTGCTAGTATTTGACTTCTGATCTGATTTCATTGTGGTTCTACAATATCCAGATTCACTTTTTTACCAATTCCTGAGGCTGGCACATTCAGCAATGTTCTGATAGCGTTAGCTACTCTACCATTTTTGCCAATGACTCGTCCCATGTCTTCTCGGGCAACTTCCAGCTGGAAATTGATGCTGTCTCTATGCCGTTGATGTGAGACCTTCACCTGTGTAGGATCTTCAACAAGTGAACGCGCAATATAGGTGATTAGATCAATCAATGTTTTCCTCCGCAAACAAATCTGAAGGAATCTTATTCCTGTACACCAGTTAATCCTTGATTAACTTGGTGATATCAGACTTTAAGATTGCGCCGTCTTTTCCGGTTCCCTTGACAGTTGAAATATCAATTCCGGCGTCTTCAGCGATTTTCCGGGCAGCGTCAGTGATCTTGATCTCTTTTGCTGATTCCGGTTCTGGTTCTGGCTCAGTTTCCGGTTCCGGCTCTGGCTCAGGCTCTGGCTCTGGTTCCGGCTCAGGTTCTGGCTCTGGCTCGGGTTCCGTCTCTGGCTCTGGCTCGGGTTCTGGCTCTGGCTCGGGTTCCGGCTCTGGCTCAGGTTCCGGTTCTGGCTCGGGTTCAGGATCAGCTTCCACGGCCTCTGCAGCGGTTTCTTCCACTACCTCTACTTCAGCAGCAGGTTCTTCTGCAGCGGCTTCTTCCACGGGGGCTTCTTCCACTTCCTCTACTTCAGCAGTGGTTTCTTCAGCCTGGACCTCTTCTGGTTTTTCTTCAACCGGTTCTTCTTTTTTCTTCGGTTGTCTGGCTGCGATCAGATCATCCCTGCGTGTGCGGGTATCCTGATTACGATCGCTTTCGATCTGTTTGCCTTCAGCCATCAGTGTCTCAACATCCTCGCCATCTTTGAAACGCTCGTAGCGTTCCAGTAAACCGATAGTGCGAAAGATCTGCAGCACAGAATCTGAAGGCTGGGCACCAACACTCAGCCAATGATAAATTCGATCTTCTTTAACCCGAATAGTAGCGGGCTCGGTCCTGGGGTTGTAATCTCCCAGAATTTCTATGAATCGGCCATCCCGGGGGCTTTCTCTATCAGCGGCCACAAGACGATGTGTAGGCTGACCTTTTCCACCAGCACGGCGTAATCTAATTCGAACCATAACTTGTACTCCTTAAATTTTCTCCAGCTTTATTCCACTGTGCACTTGACACAGCGGAGACTATTATACATTAAAATCTCGTAATGTTAAGAAAATCGAGGTAGATTCTTTAACCCGGATTTCTTAAGATCTTTGAACATTCTTTTTGCATTCTGATACTGTTTAACCAGTTGATTTACATCATAAACCTGGGTACCAGATCCAGCTGCGATGCGTTTTCTCCGGCGGGCATTCAGGATTTTCGGGTTCTGTCTTTCCGCAGGTGTCATAGAATAAATGATCGCCTGAGTAGCTTTTACCCGCTTCTCCGCCTCCCCGGGGTCAATCGATTGGGACATTTTACCAAATTCACCTGGCAGCATGCCCAAGATCTTTCCGATCGGTCCCATCTTCAAAACCTGGGATATCTGGTTGGAAAAGTCTTCCAGGGTAAATTCCCCGGATAATAATCTTTCGGTCTGATGTTGAGCAGTTTCCAGATCGATACTTTCCTCTGCTCGCTCAATTAGACCGATCACATCTCCCATACCCAGAATTCGGGATGCCAATCGAGAGGGGTCGTAGCTTTCCAGGGCATCCAGGCTCTCTCCGGTTCCTAGAAACTTAATTGGCACACCTGTCACTGAACGGATCGAGATGGCAGAGCCGCCACGGGCGTCACCATCCATTTTGCTCATGATCAAACCGGTGATAGGGACTGCATCGCTGAATCCCTGGGCAATATTAACCGCTTCCTGTCCGACCATAGCATCTACAACTAACAGGATCTCATTCGGATTGGCTGTCTCCTGAATTGACCCGAGCTCATCCATCAAGCTTTTATCAATTTGGGATCGTCCAGCCGTGTCCAGGATGATCACTGTGCTTCCTGCTTTATCCGCCTCCTGGAGCGCTTTTTGCGCCAATTGAGCGGGCTGCAGGCTCAGATCAGACAGAACCGGAATGGATAATTCCTTTCCTAGGGTCTGAAGTTGATCAACGGCTGCTGGCCGGTAGGGATCGGCCGCAACAAGCAATACCTGTTCTCCACGTTTTTTTAACAACCGTCCGAGTTTTCCGGCCGCAGTGGTTTTTCCAGATCCTTGTAAACCAGCCAGCAAAATCACCAGGGGGGAGGTAGGTGATTGATTGAGAGGTGCTGGTTCTCCCAGGATCGCGATCAATTCCTCGTGGACAATCTTGACAACTTGCTGTCCAGGATTGAGCGCTTTGGAAACCTCCTGCCCAACCGCTCTTTCTTTCACCCGGGATACGAATTCCCGGACCACGCCATAATGAACATCCGCATCCAGCAAGGCCAGGCGGATCTCACGCATTGCGCTATCTACGTCTTTTTCAGAGAGTTTTCCTCGGCGACGCAGGTTATGGAATATTTCATCCAGGCGGTTAGTCAGCTGCTCAAACATAAACGTGTGTTACTAAAAAAATACAAAAAAAACAGCGGATGATAGACTCAATAAATGAGCCATCCGCGGACAAGCATTGTAGCGTGCAGGAATGGTTCAGTCAAGGGGAATGAAGGGCTTTTGCATTGCCTCACTTAATCAGCTATGGTAAAATCTCTCCGCTCGGAGAACCTTTAAATAGGGAGGGATGGCCGAGTGGACGAAGGCGGTTGTCTTGAAAACAACTGTGGGTGCAAGCCCACCGGGGGTTCGAATCCCTCTCCCTCCGC
>RCND010001965.1_pt1 | contig 11517 bp, 12 predicted proteins | sample 2041351 | NCBI WGS metagenome assembly RCND01 (sample SAMN09708230, study PRJNA481090) | Marine sediment metagenome, whole genome shotgun sequencing project. | biome: marine sediment; feature: ocean; material: sediment; isolation source: Sewage treatment plant 12B marine sediment (STP12B) ...
CAGATTGTTTTAGAATTGTTGAGCATATTGGTAAGAATGAGTTTGTAATAATAATTCAGAAAGAAGTTGAAATAATTCAGCAAATTAGCACTAAACCTAAAGAAATTAGAAAAGCGATTTTATTAAAAAGCTATGAATTGTATTTGGATAGTACCCTAAAAGCAAACGCGAAATTCGACTTTACAAAGAAAACGGATTGCGTATGAATAAGGATTTAAAATTCTTAAAATATAATATAACTTACGATTAAGTCTTATAAATATTAGGCAGACTAATTTTAAAAACGACTGCCAATAATCGAATGGTAATTACGACACTTAAAGCAATCACAAAAATTAAGTTTTGATCAGCTATAAATTCTCGTAAAACGAAATAAGTAACACCACCAAAAATACACGCTGTGGCATAGACTTCTTTTCTAAATATCACAGGGATTTCGTTACAAAGAATATCTCTTAACACACCACCAAAGCAAGCAGACATGGTGCCCAAAGCAATACAAATTATGGGGTGCAATTCTGCGTTTAAGCCTTTTTCAATTCCGATAACAGTATATAAACCGATACCAATAGTATCAAACAAAAAAAGTGATTTTCTTAAGTGTTTTATTTGATTTCTAAACACTACAGCTAGGAATGCAGCGGCTGTAATGACATAGATAAAGGTCATGTCTCGCATCCAAAAAACAGGTGTTGAACCAATAAGTAAATCACGAAGTGTACCACCACCAACTGCAGTAACAAAGCCAATAATAAATACACCAAAAGGATCCATACGCTTATTCATAGCGACTAAAACACCAGAAATGGCGAAAGCAATGGTTCCTAGAATGTCGATAGTTTGGATAAACATGGTTTTTTTATTTAAAATAATACTGACACATTGCGCATTACTAATATGAAAATATATTTTCATTGAACGTAAAATGCAACGCAATACGAAATGCTTTAGTACTCTAACTGCATTAGAGATTCCTGCCTTCGCAGGAATAAAGTTCTCTGCTTACATATTTTGAGTATAGTAATTATAATCCTTTAAAATAGTATCTATAAACTGAATATCATAAAGCTTCGTTTCTATTTGAAGGGTATCACAAATCTTATTTTTGAGGATCGTCAGTGTCTTGAAATCATTGTTCTTCCTTGAGATTGTATAGGCCTCTTTTATAATCCTAACATCTTTATCTGTTAACTGTGTGACGTTACTATAAACAGGCTCGTAGTCGTCATTAATATCTTCAAGTATTGTACTCGTAATTCTGTGTTTATTCTTCACACTAATAACTACAGTACCGGCCGCAGCGTCTCCAATACGCTGTTTTTTATCAGACAATAAAATACTTATTATCCCTATAGATGGAGAGAATATCCATAAATCCACAATTCTAAGCATCCAACGTACAAATAGGTTATACCATTCTGTTGGCGAACCATCAACACGTACAACTTTTATCTTCATAATCATCTTCCCAATGGTTTGTCCACCGAAAACAATATGACATATCACAGAATAAAAAAACGCGGGTAACAGAAATAAACCTAAGAAACCACGCTTGGTCCAACCATCAGCATCAAATATTTCTGATATGGAAACTACGTTCTCTATTATGGTCATATAAGTGATTAAAATAACACCATCTATTAAGAAAGCCACCATGCGTTCTCCTAAACCAATTAACTTGTAATCTAGGTTGACATTTTGTGCGGTGTTAATTGCTAATTTGCTCATTGAAATGTATATTCGTTTTAAATTAGATTGATTTATGCGCGAAGCGTCTTTCGTGAAGCAAAATAAGGAAAAATGGATTGGATTTGAAAACGCATTAGATAATAATGTAAAAATAAATCCTGATGACTTAGCTTCTTACTATATACAACTTACTAATGACTTATCTTATGCTCAGACTTATTATCCTGAGAGTAAAACCTTGTTGTATCTAAATTCATTGGCATCGCAAGCACATCAAAAGATTTATATCACTAAAAAAGAATCGAAAAACAAAATTATTTCGTTTTGGGTCGATGAGTTTCCTTTATTCTTTTATCAGTACCAAAAGACCTTACTTTATGCATTCCTAATCTTTATGTCGGCAGTTATAATAGGAGCCGTTTCAACATTAAATGATGATTCATTTATAAGATTGATTCTCGGTGACTCTTATGTTAATATGACCATAGAAAATATTGAAAAAGGGGAACCTATGGCCGTTTATAAAAGTGGCAGTAATATCGGTTCTTTTTTAGGTATCACTATTAATAATATTAGAGTTGCCATTATAGCGTTTGCACTTGGTGTATTCTTTAGTGTTGGTACTATTTATGTGCTATTTAGTAATGGAATAATGCTCGGTGCATTTATTACCTTCTTTTATAATTACGGTATTTTAGAAAAGACCTCAACGATCTGGCTACATGGAACAATAGAAATTTCAGTAATTGTTATTGCTGGTTGCGCAGGCTTGGTAATGGGTAATAGCTTTTTGTTTCCTAAAACGTATTCGAGACGTGTGGCGTTTATGAAAGGTGCTAAAGACGGACTAAAGATTGTAGTAAGCACCATTCCGTTTTTTATCATCGCTGGTTTTATCGAAGGCTTTATTACACGATATGGTGAGCAAATGCCTTCGTTTTTAGCCTATGGCATTATATTTATGTCACTTTTCATCATCACCTATTACTACATAATTTATCCAATAGCACTGCATAAAGCCCAATCTAAAGTCCTATCAAAACCTCAAATAACGTGAACGAAAAGTATATTGAACTAAGAACAAGAAGTACGTTTGGAGACATTATAAATACCTACTTTTTATTCCTGAAACATAATTTTAAAGCGTACACTAATTTATATTTAAGGTATAACGCTGTTAGTATTATACTCACTCTGATTTGCTCTTATTTGTTAGTCACAGGCTTTATGGGGTTAGCCAGCAGAGACTTTAGGTTCGGAATGGGCAATAACATAGCATCAGAAGGCTATTTCATTGCTGGTTTGGTTATTCTTTTATTTATTGTGTTCGTGACCTCTTTAATAAATTATAGTTTTTCGAGTGCTTATATCGCAGAATACGCCAATAATGAAGGAAACATTGAATCTGAAAATATTTGGCAAAGCATCTTAAATAATCTTGGAACCATAATAGTCTTTATTCTTATTGGAGCCCTAATTTACGGGGTTTATTTAGCTATTTCAGTAATGATTTCATTTATTCCGCTTTTAGGAATGATTGTACAATATGGACTTAGTTTTACATTAGCTGCTGTTTTTGGATTAACATTTATGTCCATATTTTCGACCAAGAAAAGTTTTGGTGAAGCGATTTCTGAAGGTTTTGATTTTACATTCTCGCAGTTTTGGCGTATCGTTTTGTTCGGTTTGGTTATAGGTATTCTTAATCTTATGATTTCAGCCCTTATTGTTTCTATACCAAGTGTTATCATTGGTATTTATGTTTACTTTTCGATTGACAGTAATGTAGATTTAGCAACAAGCACGTTTGCAACTTTAGTATTTACTTTTGGTTTTGCAGCTTTTCTACTTTCATTTATATATACACAAGCCCTATCGCAATTGGCTTATGGTATTCTTTACTATAATATTTACGAAGTAAAATACAACGTTTTCCTCCAAAAGAAAATAGATCAAATAGGCATTAATGAGTAAGCCAACTCTCAAACATATAATCACATTTATAATGACTGCCTTTGGCTCATCTTTATTATGGGCGCAAGATGCTATCGTTAAAAGAGATTCTTCTAATGCTGATGTCACGTATTTTAAAGAGAATTTTAAGGACAATTACATAGGAGATGATTTTAATTACTCCATAAACGATACTGGAGGCATTAATTTAATGCAGCGCATCTTAAGAAAGTTTTTTAATTGGATGGGTGATCTCTTTGGTTTTGATATCGATTTTATTGATTATAAGACTCTAGAATACATCGTATATGGATTATTAGGTCTTATTGTATTGTATTTATTGATAAAATTCTTGCTGCAAAACTCAGTAAGTTCGGTGTTTAAAACTGATGATAAAACTATCGCTGGATTTAGCTATGTTGAAGAAAACATTGAACAGATTGATTTTGACAAACTAATTAGCAACGCCCTAAAAGTGACTAATTATAGATTAGCAACGCGTTATCTCTATCTTAAATCATTAAAGTCTTTAGCCAATAAAAAAACGATTGAATGGCATTTCGACAAAACCAACTCAGACTATCTCAATGAAATAAAAGATTCAAAATTAAAAGGGCTATTCAAACGGGTTTCCTATATCTACGACTATGTCTGGTATGGTGAATTTCCGATTGATGAAGTCAGTTTCAATAAAAACAAAGACGATTTCAATCAACTAATAAAAACAGCAAACCATGGATAAGCGTTCTAAAATAGCGCTCTATAGTATTGGCGCCGTCATTGTTTTTATGATGATTGCTGAAGTCACCAAACCTAAGGCAATAAACTGGCGCGATTCCTTCTCTGCAGCGGATAAAATTCCCTTGGGCTGTTATATCATGTTCAATGAACTCCAGACATTTTCTGACGATGATATTATAGTTTCAGAACAATCGATTTATGAATACTTAAAAAAAGTAGATTCCACAACGCCTAAAACTTTAGTCTTTATAAATAATCGCATCTATTTTGATTCAGAAGAATCTAATGCCTTAATGGATTTTGTAGAAAAAGGAAATTCAGTCTTTATGAGTGGAACTTCCGTCTATGGTAATGTATTAGATTCAATTAACATCAGTATTGAGGGACAATACACTAATCTGTATAAAAAAGAATCCGAAAGTAAATTCACAAGTCCTAGTTTACAAAAAAACAATCGCATTTTTAAAGATGTTATTGAAAATAGTCATTTTATATCTGTAGACACGTTAAACACGACTATTTTAGGAACGGCTATCACCAAAAATGAGGATGATATTGAAGAAACTAACGCAAATTTCGTTAAAGTTTCTGTTGGCGAAAATAATGGTCATTTCATCTTACACACCAATCCGTTTGCCTTTACTAATTATCATCTTATGGAAGATAAGGCAGACTATGCTGCAACGGTTTTATCCTATTTACCAAAGCAGCAGATTATTTGGGACAACAATTATAAAAGTGGTCGCAAAGTCATTACAAGTCCATTACGATACATCTTACAGAATACCGCATTGAAATGGGCTTTTTATATCAGCATGTTCGGGTTAATTCTTTTCGTCATCTTTAGAGGTAAACGTGTACAACGGATTATTCCTGTAATTAATAAACTAGAAAACGCTACCGTAGATTTCACAAGAACTATTGGTGAACTGTATTATCAGCATGGTGATTTCACTAATATTATTGAAAAGAAAATTCAATATTTTTTAGAGTTTGTTAGAACCAATTATTATTTAGAGACAAATCAACTAAACCCAAGTTTTATTGACAAATTAGCCGCCAAATCTAGCAATACAAAACAAACGACTAAAGCCTTAGTAGATTACTTAGTCTTTTTAAATTCGAAAACGAATCATACAGAGCAAGAGCTCATAGAATTAAATAAAAAAATAGAACATTTTACAAAATATAAGCTATAATGGAAGATCAAAACGTGCCATCATCAGAGAACTTAGATGAGACAAACCATAGTGAAACAAATACACCAAATGAAGCTACTGAAAACAAATCAGATGACTTTAAAAGTCGTTTAGACCTAAAACCTTTACAAGACAGTGTTACGCAGATTAAGCACGAGATTGGGAAATTTATTGTTGGTCAGAATGAAATGATTGAACTCTTAATCATTTCTATTTTAACTAATGGGCACTCCTTAATTGAAGGTGTTCCTGGAGTCGCAAAAACGGTCACAGCAAAATTGATTGCCAAAACTATGGATGTAGATTTTAGTCGAATTCAATTCACACCAGATTTAATGCCTAGTGATATCTTAGGTACTTCAATCTTTAATGTAAAAACTAGTGAGTTCGAATACAAAAAAGGACCAATCTTCTCCAACATTATTTTGATTGATGAGATCAACAGAGCACCAGCAAAAACGCAAGCTGCTTTGTTTGAAGTAATGGCTGAGCGTCAAATTACAATGGATGGCACACGCTATGAAATGGAATTACCATTTTTAGTGTTTGCGACACAAAACCCAATTGAACAAGAAGGCACCTATCGCCTACCAGAAGCACAATTAGACCGTTTTCTTTTTAAAATCGAAGTTGATTATCCATCGTTAGAAGATGAAGTTCAAATCTTAGTAGATAATCATCAGAGACAAGACGATATGGATTTTAATACTATAGATTCTGTATTATCAGCAGCGTCTATAAAAAAATATCAAAACTTAATTAAGCAGATTGTCGTTGAGGATAATCTACTTAATTACATCGCATCCATAGTTCATAATACACGAACTAATGCCAATTTATATTTAGGCGCTTCACCTAGAGCCTCAATAGCTATTTTAAATGCGGCAAAAGCGAATGCAGCCATTCAGGGCAGAGATTTTGTAACCCCCGATGATATTAAACGTTGTACTAAAGCCGTTTTAAAACACCGTTTAGTCTTAACACCAGAGCGCGAAATGGAAGCCTTTACTGTTGATAAAGTTGTAGATCAAATTCTTGAAACTATAGAGATTCCTAGATAGTGAAGCGCTTTTTTAAACATACCTATCTAACCTTTCGGTTCTTTTTAGTTGCATTGATATTTGTAGCACTATTCATCATGGCGTATATCTATTCTGGATTGCTAAGTATAGTGTCTGCATTATTTTTTGTAGCTATCGGTTTGGTGCTTATTGATCTCATCCTACTATTTAAACAAAAAGGCATTTCAGCGTCTCGAATTTTACCAGAAAAATTGAGTAATGGTGATGACAACCCTATCGAAATTACATTACAAAACGACTATAATTTTATTGCAGATTTAGTTTTAATTGATGAATTACCTTTCCAATATCAAAAGCGTGATTTTAAAATTAACACACAACTAAAAAAGCACGACCAAAAGAAAATAAAATACAGCTTAAGACCTCTAGAACGCGGTGAATATTTCTTTGGGAATTTAAACATCTATGTTAACTCACCGATTGGTTTAGTAACCAGACGTTTTCAGTTTGCCAAAGATGCTATGGTCCCTAACTATCCGTCATTTTTACAACTCCGTAAATACATGCTCCTCGCCTTTTCTAACAAACTATTTGAATATGGCTTAAAGAAAATAAGACGGATTGGGCATACTATGGAATTTGAACAGATTAAGGATTATGTCAGTGGTGATGATATTAGAAACATCAATTGGAAAGCTACCGCTAAGCGTAATCACCTGATGGTTAATCAATTTCAGGATGAACGCTCTCAACCAATTTATAGTGTCATTGATAAAGGCAGATCTATGAAAATGCCTTTCGAAGGTTTGAGCTTATTAGACTATGCTATAAACGCAACTTTGGTTATCAGTAATGTTGCATTAAAAAAACAAGATAAAGCTGGCATGTTTACCTTTTCTAGAAAGGTTGAGAATAAAGTTGTGGCTGAGCGCAGACCATCACAAATGAATACAATTCTAGAAACCTTATACAATATAAATACTGATTTTTCAGAATCCGATTTCTCAAGACTTTATATAGATATAAAACGAAGCTTAACACAACGCGGTCTTCTACTACTCTATACCAATTTTGAAACTCTCGACGCATTACACCGGCAGCTACCCTATCTAAAAGCTATTGCCAAAAATCATTTGTTGGTCGTAATCTTTTTTGAAAACACAGAACTTCATAAACTCACAAAGGTTGAAGCTTCAAATACCTTTGAAATTGTTCAGAAAACTGTTGCCGAAAAGTTTATGTACGAGAAGAAGCTTATTGTAAATGAACTTCAGAAACATGGAATTCAATCCATATTAACTGCTCCAGAACATCTCACAATTAATACCATTAATAAGTATCTAGAGATAAAAGCACGTGGTCTTATTTAAATTAGTATTCAGCCTTATACTCAATCTCAGTTATTAATAATACTAATTTTAGCTATTGACTGATCACTCCTAACTACCAACTCCTAACTAAAATACAACTCATCCTATTAATATTACAATTCGGTAATAACAATTATTTTTAAATGACCATTTGTTAGATATTTGAATCATCAAACAAAAACAAACCATTAAAAGAAACCACTAAAACAAAATCATCATGAAATCAAAGATTCACGAACTCGTTAAGAACAATAGAAATCTTGTGAGTAAAAATTTAATTTTATCCATCGCACTAGTTTTAACTTCATTATTTAGCTTTTCTCAAGACACTGGCATTACTATAACAGTGCTTATTGACAATGTAAAAAACGACACCGGTAAAGTATCTTTCGCATTACACACAGAAGACACCTTTATGAAAGGTAATGGTATTATGAATACTGAAACTGAAATTAAAGACGGAAAAGTAACTATCACTTTTGAAAACGTTGAACCTGGCGAATATGCAATTATGGCTTTACACGACGAAAATGAAAATAAAAGAATGGATTTCCAAGATAACGGGATGCCAATAGAATCTTATGGAATATCTAACAATGTAATGGCTTTTGGCCCTCCTCAGTATGGTGATGCAAAATTCAACGTAGAAGATGAAAACCTAGAAATTAGCATTCGATTCTAAAATAGCAAAAAAAACAAACAGAAAAGACTGCTAAATAGCGGTCTTTTCTGTTTAATATGGTACTTATATTATACCGTTTCTCCTAACCAAGCCTTCATCATCCATACCGTTTTTTCTTGTTCTGTAATAAATCCGCTCATCATTGAATTCGTACCTTCATCATTTGCATCATCAGAAGTTTCTAAAATAGATCGTTCAATTTTTAATAATTCAGTTAAAGAATCCACTATTAACTGAACAGCTTTGTCATCTTTAGAAATATTTTTTCCAACAGGTACTTTAGCCGCTTTTGTGTAATCTTCAAACGTGTGTAATGGTGTGGCACCTAAAGTTAAAATACGCTCAGCAATTTCATCTACTTTTAAATTTGCATCTGTATATAGCTCTTCAAACTTTACATGTAAGTCAAAAAATGCGCGTCCTTTTATATTCCAATGTATACCTCTTAAATTCTGGTAATACAATTGAAAATTAGCTAATAACTGATTTAAATCATCAGCAAGCCCTTTTGTCTTCTTGGTATCTAAACCTATACTATTTAGTGTCATAATCTGTTGTTTTTTTTAGTTATTCAAAGGTACGCCTCAATTAAGCTAACTTTACTATAGTTTTTATGAATAGTTTTTATACTTTTATAGCCTAAATGAATACTTATGACAATTACACAATTAAAATACGCCTTAGCAATAGCAGAACACAAGAATTTCACAAAGGCGGCAGAGAAGTGTTTTGTGACACAACCAACTCTAAGCACTCAGATTCAAAAGCTTGAAGATGAATTAGATATTATAATTTTTGACCGAAGTAAAAAGCCGATTGAATTAACTGATGTTGGGCGTAAAATTGTCTATCAGGCAAGGAATATTGTTAATGAAGCAGATCGAATTAAAGATATAGTAGATCAGCAAAAAGGGTTTATTGGTGGTGAATTTAGACTGGGCATCATTCCAACTGTAATGCCTACACTTTTACCAATGTTCTTAAATAATTTTATAAAGAAGTATCCGAAGGTAAAGCTAAAAATTGAAGAGCTAACGACTGAAGAAATTATAACACGTATTAGTGATGGTCATTTAGATGCTGCGATTGCTTCTACACCCTTAGAAAGCGACAATATAAAAGAGCGTGTCCTATATTACGAACCCTTTGTTGCTTATATACCAAATAATCACAGACTAAGAGATAAAAAGACCATTGAGGTTGCAGATTTAGATATCGAAGACATGCTTCTTTTAGAAGATGGTCATTGTTTTAGAGACGGAGTAATTAATCTTTGTAAAACCTTTAAAAATCAAACTGACGATCATTTTCAGTTAGAAAGCGGAAGTATAGAAACTTTGATAAAACTCTCTAATGAGGGTATGGGAATGACACTTCTGCCCTATTTACACACTTTAGATGTTAGAGAAAAATTGAGTCCAAATTTAAGACATTTCACAGAGCCATCGCCCGCTAGAGAGGTGAGTATGATATATCATAAAAGCGAATTAAAAATGCAGATTATAAATGCGATGCACGATGTTATCTCTGGTGTTGTACGCGGCGCAATTGCATTTCAAAATGTAGAAATTGTAAGTCCCTTGGCCAAATAAAAAAAGCGACCCTTGGGTCGCTTTTTTTTATGCTTTTAAATAAATTAAACATTGATTTAATTCTGGGTTTTGATTGATCAATGACTGTATGAAGATTCGTAGATCTTCTAGTTCGTGAGGCAGTAAACGTCTTACTGCTTTTTGTACTTCCTTACAGAATAATGTCGCATCAAAACTAACTTTATTTAGTACCGTTTTAGTGTACTCATACATTGCTCTCGCCATAGGTGTTTTTAAATTTTAGGTTCAACGAAAATGTAGATTTTTATATAGGCTATTATTTCAATTATTACTCTAAGGTAGAAAAAAAATAAACTCAATCGATAAATAACTTAAAGTTTAACAGCTATTTATGTTAAAAGTTTGAAATCACACGATATGCATATTAAAATAGCGCAGACAATTCTGACAAGCTAAACTACTGATTCATTTTGCGTTAAATAACTACTAAAATTAAAACCGATTATCACCATCTAACAAATCCCCTAAACCACCAAGAATACTACCTTCACCTTTAGATTTCCCTCCTCTTGGTACAGAAGCTAAAACGCGACCAGCTAATCTGCTAAATGGTAAAGATTGTACATAAACTTTCCCAGGCCCTTGTAGTCTTGCAAAAAACAAACCTTCACCACCAAAGATGGAATTTTTAATACCTCCAACAAATTCTATATCATAGTCAATGCCTTGCGTAAAACCAATAATACAACCAGTATCGACACGTAAGGTTTCGCCAGAAGCCAATGTCTTTACTGCCGTAGTACCACCTGCATGAACAAATGCCATACCATCACCTTCTAGTTTTTGCATAATAAAGCCTTCTCCACCAAATAAACCTCTACCTAGTTTTTTTGAAAACTCAATACCGATGCTTACTCCCTTAGCGGCGCATAGAAAAGCATCTTTCTGACAGATAAACTTTCCACCAAACTCAGATAAGTCAATCGGAATTATTTTACCCGGATAAGGGGAAGCAAAAGAGACGTTACGTTTTCCTGTAAGATCATTATAAAAAGCAGTCATAAACAAGCTTTCACCTGTAAGAATGCGCTTTCCAGCTCCTAATATTTTACCTAAGAAACCGGTGTCTTTTTTAGAACCATCGCCAAAAATAGTATCCATTTTAATACCATCATCCATCATCATAAAACTTCCAGACTCTGCAATGACTCCTTCTTGTGGATCTAATTCTATTTCTACGTATTGCATTTCTTCACCGTAAATGCGGTAATCTATTTCGTGTGCTTCTCTATTGCTATAATCTGGTAA
>RCND010001966.1_pt1 | contig 11513 bp, 10 predicted proteins | sample 2041351 | NCBI WGS metagenome assembly RCND01 (sample SAMN09708230, study PRJNA481090) | Marine sediment metagenome, whole genome shotgun sequencing project. | biome: marine sediment; feature: ocean; material: sediment; isolation source: Sewage treatment plant 12B marine sediment (STP12B) ...
AGTTCAGGTCTGCCAAAAGCACCATGTGGGGTTAGTAAATCGGCCGCTGAAACGACCGATTTCGGCACATATTGCGCGCTATCCTGGGTGTCAAATGACAAATCCTGACCGGATGAATTCTTGTCGTACCCCAACGTCTTATCTAAGTTTCGCCAGGTTCCATGCACCTCGCGGGTGTAGGGGTCCATCAGCAGCTTATGCGCATTAAACCGGTGCCCTTGCTCTGGCGCATAGCTGCCGTGGGCGCGAAATCCATAAAGCGCGCCAACCGGCAGTCCTGAAACATACCCATGCCAGATCGGTCCGGTCTTTTCCGGTAAGGTCAGTTGCGCGATTTCTGTAAGCCCATCGGGGCTAAACAAGCACAAATCGATTCTCGATGCATGCTCAGAAAACACCGCGAAGTTGACGCCGTTCCCGTCATGACACGCGCCAAACTGGTAAGGCGTCCCGGCCGTGATCTGGTACTTCGCCATCAATCGGCGGCTCCGGCCGTGGGCATCAGGCTTTGATAAAGTGCCATATAGGCCTCAGCTGAGCGATCCCATCCAACTGGATGGCGCATGGCGCGGCGCATCATTGCTGTCCAGACCTTTTGATTCTCAAACAAAGCGCAGGTCCGGCTGATTGCTTGCCCCAACGACAACGCAGTGATCGGCGAAAACTGGACCCCGGTCGCACAATCAGCGCTTAGGGCCGCCAGATTTGCATCAATCACGGTATCCGCCAATCCACCGGTCCGCGCAACTACTGGAAGTGTTCCATAGCGCAGCCCATAAAGCTGGGTTAACCCACAGGGTTCAAATCGAGAAGGGATCAGAATTGCGTCGCTGCCGCCCTGCATGAGATGTGATAGCGCCTCATCATATCCGATAATGGCGCCAACGGAACCTGCGTAGTCGCGCGCCGCCTGAATGAACGCACGCTCAAAGCCTGTGTCACCTGAGCCAAGAAGGGCCAGTCGGGCACCCTGCCCTACAAGTCCGGGTAGACAGTCCAACAATAAATCGAGGCCTTTTTGGGTGGTCAACCGGCTGATGACACAAAACAGCGGCGCATCCGGATTCGACGCAAGCGCAAAGCGCGCTTCAACTTCGGCACGGTTCTTTGCTTTCTGTTTGAGCGAGCGCACCGTGTAGGTCGCGTTCAGATCAGGATCAGTCTCGGGATTCCAGACATCAAGATCAATGCCATTCAAAATACCGATCAGATCACTCTGTCTGGCACTCAACAACCCCTCCAACCCCATACCGAACTCTGGAGCGATCAGTTCACGTGCGTAGGTTGGGCTAACCGTCGTAATCTTATCAGCCAAAGCAATGCCGCCTTTTAGGAAGCTAAGCTTGCCGAAATACTCCACACCATCGGGGGTAAACAGGTAATCTTTCAGACCGAGTTCAGACATAGCGCTCGCATCAAACAAGCCCTGAAATGCGATATTGTGGATGGTGAGAACGACCGGCGGTGCTGGTTGAGCATTTTGCTGCAGGAAGGCAGAAACAAGTCCGGCCTGCCAATCATGGGCATTCACCACATCCGGGCTCCAGTCACCCAGCGCACCTTGGGCGATGCGGGCCCCGACCAGAGAAAGCGCGCCGAACCGAAGGTGATTGTCTTGCCAATCCTCGCCACTGGCATTCAGGTAAATATTTCCGGGGCGATCAAACAGATGCGGTGCGTCCAGCAACAGCAGATTCAAGCCCTCGGCACTCACTGAAAGCAACCTAGCCGGCCCGCCAAAAAGATCCGCGAAAGACAGCACTACAGTTGCCGCCGAGACCTGTTCAGAAAGCGCCGGATAGGCCGGAATCAGTATCCGGACATCGGCGCCCAGAGCGTCGAGTGCTTTTGGCACCGCACCAATGACGTCAGCCAGCCCACCTGTTTTCACAAATGGCGCGCACTCAGAAGCAACAAAAAGCAGTTTCACTTAGGTTTCCAATGCATCAATCATTGGTTGCGTTATCAGGCACACCCCACCTTCAGTCCGGCGAAAGTTTTTGGCATCCTGCACCGGGTCTTTTCCGACGGCCAACCCGGCCGGGATCGTAACGCCGCGGTCGATCACCACGTTTTTCAACTGCGCGTTGCGGTTGATCTCTACGTAGGGCATCGCAACAACACCTTCCAATTGCGAGAAGGAATGTGTGCGCACGCCGGTGAACATCAGGCATCTCTCAAGACTTGAGCCTGAAATAATACAGCCCCCTGACACCATGGATGAAACAGCGTGGCCGCGGCGCCCCTCTTCATTGTGAATGAATTTGGCGGGTGCAGTGAGTTCTGAATAGGTCCAGATCGGCCACTCGTTGGCGTAGAGATCCAGTTCTGGCAAAAAGTCTGTCAGATCAATATTGGCCTGCCAAAACGCGTCAATCGTCCCAACATCGCGCCAGTATGGCTTTTTCTCGGTGCCGCTGCGCACCCACGACCGACTGAACGGGTGCGCAATTGCTTTTCCGTTCTTAACAATATCCGGAATCAGATCGCTGCCAAAATCATTGCTAGAATTTGGATCCGAGGCATCCTTACGAAGAAGCTCGAACAGAAACTCCGTCTCAAATACATAGATCCCCATGCTGGCCAGAGCGAGGTCCGGGTGTCCGGGCATAGGGGGGGGATCTGACGGTTTTTCGACAAAGTCCAGAATGCGGTCCTCGGTGTCGACTTTCATGACCCCAAAACCAGAAGCTTCCGTTCGAGGTACTTCAATGCAGCCGACAGTGACGTCCGCGCCACTCTCGACGTGATGTTGGATCATGATTGAATAGTCTTGCTTGTAGATATGATCGCCTGCCAGAATCACGATGTATTTGGGGCCGTACCCTTCAATGATATCAATGTTCTGGGTAACAGCATCAGCTGTCCCTTTGTACCAGTTCTCTTCATCAAGACGTTGAGACGCTGGCAGGATATCCAGAGATTCGTTGCGTTCAGCGCGAAAAAAACTCCAACCGCGTTGTAGATGTCGGATCAGGCTGTGGGCTTTGTATTGAGTGGCCACCCCAATTCGACGAATGCCGGAATTGACAGCGTTCGACAGGGCGAAGTCAATGATGCGGCTCTTACCGCCAAAATACATCGCGGGTTTTGCGCGTCTCTCGGTCAACTCGTACAGGCGACTGCCACGTCCGCCCGCAAGTACAAAAGCCATCGATTGTTGTGCAAGCCGCTGAGACTCTCTGTCCATCAAGTAACCTCCCATTCAAATTCAGCAATTGCCGATCTTACGTTTAATGTCCGTCCAGTTGAAAAATCAGTGTCGACAATGCCGGTAGCGTCAGCGCAAGAGAATGCGCCCGCCCCGATGCCGCGATAGCCTCACTTTCGCTTGAGCCGAGGTTTCCGTTGCCCCCGCCTCCGTAAACACAGGCATCGGTATTAAGCACCTCAACCCAACGCCCGGGCTGCGGTACGCCGATCCGACGTGCAGTCCGTTCAACCGGCGTCATATTACAAACAACAAGGACCGGTGCCGTCCCCTCTTTGCCGCGCCTGATCCAGGCGAAAACAGAGTCCTCTGCGGCATTCTCTTCGACCCATTCAAAGCCGTCAGAACTGCAATCCAACTCATGCAGAGCTGGGGTTGCCCGATAGACCGAGTTCAGATCACGGACCAGAGACTGAACTCCCTTGTGCTGTTCGTGCTCAAGCAAGTGCCAATCAAGACTGGTGTCGTGGTTCCATTCGATTCCTTGCGCGAACTCACACCCCATGAACAACAGCTTCTTGCCCGGATGCCCCCACATAAATCCATAATAGGCCCGCAGGTTGGCAAATTTTTCGGCCCCTGCGCCCGGCATCTTGTCCAGAAGTGAGCCTTTGCCATGCACAACTTCGTCATGGCTGAGTGGCAGGATGAAGTTTTCCGAGAAGGCGTACTGCAATCCGAATGTCATCTTATGGTGGTGGTATTTGCGATTGATTGGATCTTCGGACATGTAAGACAGCGTGTCGTTCATCCAGCCCATATTCCACTTGTAGCCAAACCCTAACCCACCAGCGCTGGTCATGCCGGTCACACCGGGAAATGCAGTAGACTCTTCAGCAATTGTCATGATGCCCGGCATTTCAGCATAGCTGATTTCGTTAACCCGTTGCAGGAACGCAATTGCTTCTAGGTTTTCGCGGCCACCGTGTTCATTGGGGATCCATTCGCCATCTTTGCGTGAATAATCTCGGTACAGCATCGAAGCCACGGCATCGACGCGCAGTCCGTCAATATGGTGTTCGCTTAGCCAATAAAGCGCGTTGGAGGCGAGATAATTCGACACTTCACGTCGGCCGTAATTATAGACCAGCGTGTTCCAGTCTGGGTGAAACCCCTCTTTTCGATCAGCATGTTCATAAAGCGGCGTTCCATCAAACAGTCCAAGCCCATGCTGATCCTCTGGAAAATGGCCCGGAACCCAGTCCAGAATCAGACCAATGTCGGCAGCGTGACAAGCCTCAACAAAGCCGCGGAATTCTTCCAGTGTGCCTTGCCGGATCGTTGGTGCATAAAGCCCGATTGGCTGGTATCCCCATGACCCATCAAAAGGAAACTCGGATATCGGCATCAGCTCTATGTGGGTAAAACCCATGTCTTTGACGTATTTGACCAGGTGTTCGGCGCATTCGGCATATGACATTTGCCGGTCACCGTCTTCGGGCACGCGGCGCCACGACCCCAAATGTACCTCATAGACCGAGATTGGCTGATCAATGCGATGCAGTGCCTCGCGCTTGGTCATCCACTTCCCGTCGGCCCACTTGTGACCTTCGAGTTTACGCACGACAGAGGCGGTTTTTGGTGGATGCTCGGACCCAAACCCAAACGGGTCGGCCTTGAGCGGCAGAAGATTTCCGTGTTGATCGTGCAGCTCGTATTTGTACGGCTCACCATCGCCAAGGCCGGGGATGAAGATCTCCCAAACCCCGGTCTGACCGCGTATGCGCATTGCGTTGCAACGTCCGTCCCATCCGTTGAAGTCGCCAACGACCGATACACGTAGGGCGTTTGGTGCCCAAACCGCAAAATGGGTTCCTTGGACACCTTCGTGGGACATGACATGTGCACCCAGAACCTCCCAAAGCCTAAGATGCGCCCCTTCGCCGATCAGATGTTCGTCCAGTTCACCAAGTACAGGACCGAAGCGATAGGGATCATCCTGAACCCAAACGTCAGCGCCTTTACTGAGTTTGAACTGATAGGCAAAAGGCGCTTTGCGGCGCGCTGCTGTTCCCTCAAACACGCCCCCGCCCAGCGAAGTGAGCGAGATGATCCTGCGCCCGGTTTTTAGATCTATGACCTCAACCGCGTCCACACCCGGAAAAAAGGCCCGGACGGTCAGCAATTCGTCCACCTTATGCAGCCCAAGAACCGAAAACGGGTCGGCGTGAGTGCCAGCGACGATGCGATCTAGGTCTTCCTGAATCATGTTACTCTCAGTTTCCGGCCAGGGCGGCCTACTCGGTGGTCAGGGATCGAACATTCCAGATATCTTCGGCATAGCCCTTGATCGTTCTATCTGACGAAAACCAACCGACATGCGCTGTGTTGAGCGCAGCCATCCGTGACCATGCAGTGACATCGCGGAAGGCAACGTCGATCTGACGTTGGGTGTCATAGTAAGCATCAAAATCGCAGGTCACGAGGAAATAGTCGTGCTCATATAGATTGTGCAAAAGACCAGCATAGCGATGCCGATCACCGCCAGAAAATTCTCCATCAGCAATCTGCCCCAGAACCCGGGTCAGTCTTGGGCTGGCGTCGATGGCCGCGCGGGCAAAACCGGGTTGATTGCGGCGTTCTGTGACTTCGCTCGCGGTCAAACCAAACAGGTAGAAGTTCTCGGTCCCGACATGATCGCGGATTTCGACATTGGCGCCGTCAAGAGTCCCGATTGTCAGGGCACCGTTCAAGGCCAGTTTCATATTGCCGGTGCCGGACGCTTCTTTACCGGCCGTCGAGATTTGTTCGGACAGGTCCGCCGCAGGTATCAGAAGTTCCGCCATCGAGACATTGTAATTCTCCGGATATACCACCTGAAGTAAATCTCGCGTCTGAGGGTCAGTGTTGATGCGGTCAGCCACGTCATTGATCAGATGGATAATGGATTTTGCGGTCACATATCCAGGGGCTGCTTTGCCCCCGAAGATCTTGACCCTTGGTGTCCATTCGGCGGTCGGATTGTCACGGATATCGTTCCACAAAGCCACTGTTTCCAGAATGTTCATCAACTGGCGTTTGTACTCGTGTATGCGCTTGATCTGAATGTCAAACATTGCACTTGGATCTATCGAGATACCATCGCGGTCTTTCAACCAGTTGGTCAGTCGCGTCTTGTTTTCAGCCTTAACAGCATGAAAATCAGCGAGAAAGCCTGCATCCTTTACATGGGGCGCAAGACGTTCCAATTGCTCAAGATTGCTGGGCCAGTCATTGCCAATGGTTTGGTTGATCAAGCGCCGCAGTCCCGGGTTGCAGGAATAGAGCCAGCGGCGCGGAGTAATGCCGTTGGTTTGATTGACGATACGATCCGGAAAAGCCTTGTGAAGATCCGCGAAGACAGTTTCCTTGACCAGTTCAGAGTGCAAGGCCGATACTCCATTGACTTTGTGGGCCATGACAAACGCCAGTTCGCCCATCTTGACAGAGCCATGCTCAATGATCCGAATGTCAGCCGGTATGTCTTTCAACTCTTCGGCCTGAATGATCTCGATGATCCGATAATGGCGCGGCAAAACACGCGCAAAAAGGTCCTCAGGCCAACGTTCCAGCGCCTCGGGAAGAAGCGTATGGTTTGTATAACCAAGACAGGATTGCGCAGTTTTGATCGCAGCGGACATCTCAAAATCATGCTCATCAACAAGCAGTCGAACAAGTTCCGGCCCAGCGATTGCTGGATGTGTATCATTCAGCTGAATCGCAACATGGTCGGCAAGCTTCTCGATCTCGTGCCCTTCGGATTGGAAGCGACGCAATATGTCATGCAGAGAGGCTGCTGTGAAAAAATACTCCTGCTTCAGGCGAAGCTCCTTGCCCAGATCCGTTGTATCATCAGGGTAAAGAACACGCGTGATTGTGCGCGCCAATGCCTCAGGCGCGCTGGCCGACAGGTAATCACCACGATTGAAGCTCTCGAGATCAAATAAAACTGTAGGTTTTGCCGCCCATAGGCGCAGCGTATTTGCCCATTTCAACTGCCATCCGACGATTGGCGTGTCATATGCCGACGCGATAACTGTTTCGCCCGGATACCAAATCGCCTTTCCATCGACGTCGCTGACGTGGCCACCAAACCCGATCGGATAGGCCACTTCAGGTCGTTCAAACTCCCAGACATGGCGCTGATTCAACCAGTCTTCAGCGGTTTCAATCTGCTGCCCATTTTCAAAATGCTGTTCGAAAAGCCCGTGTTCGTAGCGGATTCCATAGCCATAGGCCGGTATCCCAAGTGTCGAAAGACTATCAAGAAAACAAGCAGCCAAACGCCCCAGACCGCCGTTTCCCAATGCTGCGTCTGGTTCATCTGCGACAACCTGATTGTAGTCCTGCCCAAGGGCGGTCAATGCATCTGAAGCCGCCTGTTCAACCCCAATGTTAATCGCTGCATCCTCAGTCAACCGGCCGATCAGAAATTCCATCGACAGATAATAGACCCGCTTGCCCTGCGCGAGATATGTCTTTCGCGTACTCTCGAACCAAGGCTCAACCACCATATCCCGCAGGCTGAGCGCCAGAGACATGCGCCAGTCATACAGCGTTGCATGGCTGGGGTCTTTACCAAGCGACGTCTTGAGGTGCTGCAGGATTTGCTGTTGCAGATCTTTGCTGTCGATTGTGGTGTTTTGTTGATCGAGCATATTGAATTCGCGTCCTTGTAAATCTCTTGCGAATGGGTTTTGCCCGCCGCGCTAGGATTTGGCTGTTCAGGTAGGTTGCCCTAAGTCGTTAGCGGAATTCGGAGCGCCGTCAATGCCGTCGCCTTTGATCCCGGCAAACAGCGCTCTTTTACACCGATACATCATGTCGCTTGCGTTTCGTGTGGGTCTAACCAGTGAAAACGCGACAGGAGGCCATAGTAGCAGTTCGACCTAAACACCTCTGAAGTCGAGACAAGCACGAGATCGTCCGCATGAGTCGAAATCATCTGTTTGCTCCTATCTTTCCCCAATGCAACCGCATCGGGCGAGGTGAATTTGCTCTTAGTTAGCGCTAACATGACATTACCGCAAGAGTCCTCAGGTGCAAAAACTTACCGATTGAGCAAATCTTCAACTTCTTGGCGCCGAGGCATCGATGGAGCAGTTCCTGGTCTGGTCACCGAAATGCCAGCCGTCGCGCACCCTATCTGAACAGCCTCAATCGGAGATTTTCCTTCGGACAGAGCTGCGGCAAACCCGCCGTTGAATGCATCTCCCGCCCCGGTAGTCTCAACCACTTTGCCAGCCATGACGGCCGGAACGAGCCCATGTCCGTCGAGATAAGCGCCTTGCTCCCCCATCGTTATGATTGGCGTCACAACGCCAAGGTCACGCAGCGCTGAACACGCGCGCGCGGCATCCTGTTCCGTCTCCACGGCAATGCCTGTCAGGGCTTCGCACTCGGTCTCGTTCGGAGTGACATAGTCACACAACGCAAGCATACCTTCCGGCAAAGCGGCGGCAGGTGCGGGATTGAGTATCGTGGTCACGCCAGTTGCCCGAGCAATTTGCAACGCCCGTAGTGCGGCTTCCAGTGGCTGCTCCAGCTGCGTGACAAATACATCTGCATCCCCGATCAGCCCTGAATGCGCATCCATATCTTTCGGGCTGATCAAAGCCGCAGCACCGGGCGAGATGATGATCGCATTATCACCCGATGATTCCTCAATGAAGATGAAGGCCGCGCCTGTGTAACTTTCGCTCACCTGTTCCACATGCGCAGAGACTCCTGCCTCGGACCATGTATCCAGCGCCAGCTTGGCAAAATCGTCTTTCCCGAGTTTCGAGATCATGTGGGTTTCTGCGCCTATGCGCGCGCAGGCCACCGCCTGATTTGAACCCTTGCCACCGGGACCAAGAACAAAGCTATTTCCCATGATGGTTTCGCCCATCCGCGGCATTCGGTCGGCGCGATAAGCCGTGTCAGCAACAAATACGCCCAGAATGACAACCTTTCCCATGGCTTATCCTTCGTCCGGCGCTACGACGCCTTTGCGCAGAGCAAAGCAGCCATAAAACCGCCGCTCACCTGTCTGGATCACCGCATAGGCCTGTTTGGCTCTGTCATAAAACGCATAGCGTTCGATCCCCAGCATGGTGGGGCCACTGACAGCACTAACTTCGGCTTGCACCTCTTCCATCACCGGCAAGATCGTTTCAGGTTCACCCACGACTTCCATCCTTGCAGCGGCATCATTTACGAATGTGTCAATAGGATAGACAGACAGAACCGCGCGCACGACGTCAGCCGCCGGTCGATCAATGCGCAACGCTTTTCCCAGCACGGTTTCGCGCGCGATGCTGTCCGACGGAAAATTAGTATCCGCAATGATCAGGTCATCTCCATGCCCCATGGCGCGCAGCGCGTGCAGCACATCTGCATTCAGGATCGGATCTATTCCTTTAAGCATCGGTGGTGTCCTTTGTTGTTGGGTTTAGGAAAATTGTTTGGTCACGCCCGCCGCCATCGCCGCGCCGATAGCCGCGTGTGCGCCAGCGTCCAAATGGATGCCGTCGATCGGATCGACAGTGGCGACAGTGCCCATCTCTGCAAAACCGACACCCTGGCGTGCGGCCACCTGTTGCAGCAATGCCGGCACGGCCTGCGATTTGGCAGCGCCGCCGGCAAAGATATCGGCAAGCGCGCCGGTTTCATCAATCGGGACAGGTGCGGCCAAAAGCACCTGCGGCGCGGCCCCCTCCGGTCCGCTGTCGCAGCGGCGAATTTCGACAACCAAACGTTGCAGGCCCAGAGCAATGTCGCTGGCTGTTACATTAAAGCGGGCCTTTAGATCATTTGTGCCCAGCATTATTATTATCAAGTCAAGTGGTCGGTGACTTTCAAGCAGAGCCTGCAGGCACCGCAGGCCATTTTTATGCGCGCCTTCAATCGGATCGTCAAAAACCGCTGTACGACCAGGGTGCCCTTCGGCAACCACCTCCCATGTGTCCCCAAGCAGCGCGGCCATGATATCTGGCCAGCGTTGATGTTTGGCAAAACGCCTGCGGTCGTCCATGTCTCTCATGGCGCGGGTGCCGTGAGTATTGCTATCACCAAAACAAAGGATGCTGCGGGTTTGCATCTGAATCAGATCATTCGCTGGCCGCTGCCGGCATCAAAACAATGCAGATGCTCTGCATCGGGCTGCAGGTGGATGGTCTCCCCGTTCTCAAAGGCGTGTCGTTCGCGAAAGACAGCGGTAATATCCTGCCCCTGAAACCGCAGAAAAACCATTGTTTCCGACCCGGTTGGCTCAACAACCTTGACCTCCATTGGCAGGCCCTTGCCCGGTTCGACGAGGCGCAAATGTTCTGGTCTGACTCCTAGCCGAACGGCTGTCCCGTCCCTGACTTCGACGCCAACAGGCACCTTGTAGCCCGCCAATTCGACGACCCCGTCGGCACAGGTCCCATCCAGTAAGTTCATCGACGGAGCGCCAATAAAAGTGGCGACAAATTCGTTGTCCGGTTTGTCATAAAGTTCCAACGGGGTGCCGATCTGTTCGATCCGTCCGGCCTGCATAACGACGATGCGATCTGCCAGCGTCATGGCCTCAATCTGGTCGTGGGTTACAAACACGGTCGTCGTCCCGAGCCTTTGATGCAGTTCTTTGATCTCAGTGCGCATCTGGATCCGCAATTTGGCGTCGAGGTTGGAAAGCGGTTCATCAAATAAGAACACTTTTGGATCCCGAACAATGGCGCGCCCCATGGCGACCCGCTGCCGCTGCCCTCCCGACAGATGGCGCGGCTTGCGATCCAGATATTCGGTCAATCCCAGAATCTCTGCAGCCTCACTCACACGCCGCGATATCTCTGACTTGTCGGCTTTGGCGACTTTCAACGCAAAGCCCATATTGTCCGCCACCGATTTATGCGGATAAAGCGCGTAGGTCTGAAAAACCATGGCAATGTCACGTTCTGCCGGGGGCAGATTGTTAACCACACGATTGCCAATTTCTATGGTGCCGCCATTAATCGGCTCGAGCCCCGCAATCATGCGCAACAAGGTAGATTTACCGCACCCAGAGGGTCCGACCAACGCGACAAACTCTCCGTCTGCAATATCAATGTTCAGACTGTGGATCACTTCGACCGCCCCATAGGACTTGCGAATGTCGCTAATCTTGACGTCTGCCATTACTGCTTTTCCCCACCCTCAGACCCTGATGCTAGTCAAAGGATGTAGTCCTGTCCACGCCCGTTGCATGGCTTTTGTTGACTTGACGTAAATCTCGACCATACTCGGGCGATGTGGGGGATCTGGACAGCGCAGTCTGTTCAATTAAAAAACATAAATTGCGCGCTGCATCGTTTTCCTATGT
>RCND010001968.1_pt1 | contig 11511 bp, 13 predicted proteins | sample 2041351 | NCBI WGS metagenome assembly RCND01 (sample SAMN09708230, study PRJNA481090) | Marine sediment metagenome, whole genome shotgun sequencing project. | biome: marine sediment; feature: ocean; material: sediment; isolation source: Sewage treatment plant 12B marine sediment (STP12B) ...
CCAATTCCATTTGTTGGCAGAAATATGAGTTTTAAAGGAAAAATATTCGATATAAAAGCAGATAATTAAACACTAATAATAAAATTTAAAATCATGAAAAAGGTTATTGCAAATAAAGAAATAGATGTTACAGAAGAAGGCTATTTAGTAGAGTTCAGTCAATGGACTCGTGAAATATCTGAATGTATTGCAGGTGAATGTGAGGTTGTAATGACTGAAAAGCACTGGGAGGTTGTTGAATATCTTCAAGACAAATATCATAAAGAAGAAGCATTGTCTATTAGAGGTATTAAAAAGAGTGGTGTTATAAACATTAAAGAATTCTATGCGCTTTTTCCTGGTGGACCCTTAAAAAAATCAACATTGATAGCAGGTATTCCAAAGCCAAAAAGCTGTATTTAAATTAACTAACGAATTAAAAAAATAAGAAATTATGGGCACAAAAGTCAGAAAAATGCTTTTTATACTATCTAAAGCGACAATAGAAAATGCGTATGCAGCCTTTGTTATGGCAAATGGTGCACGAATGGAGGGAATTGAATCTGAAATATTTTTTACCTTTTTTGGATTAGAAGCGATTCAGAAGAAAAAATTAGACGATTTACGAGTTGCTACTGTTGGTAATCCTGCAATGCATATGCCAACGATGCTTGGTGGCTTGCCTGGCGTGGAAGCCTTTGCGACCAAAATGATGAAAAAAGAAATGGAAAAACTAGATATGCCACCTATTGGTGAATTTTTAGAGATTCTTTCTGACTCTGGTTGTAAGCTTTGGGCTTGTAAATTAGCTGTGGATATGTTCCATTTAAAAGAAGAAGACCTTATTGATGATTTAGACGGTATTTTAACGATTGGTGATTTCTATAATCGTGCAGATCAAGAAGGGACACAACTGCTTTTTATATAAACTTTAGTTCGGTTAATAAGAGCGATAATGTATTCGTTTTAAATTATTTTATTTTTTGTAACCCTTAAAATAGTTGTATTTTTTTGTAACATCTTAAATGTAAGTGCGTCATATAGATGTAAATATTATTAAATCATGGAATCAAATTATCACACACTTAAGCGCACAGACAACCAATTAATAGTCATTATGCATTTAACGCAGTTATTGACTTACGTCACAGGGTTTGGTGGTTTAGTTACACCTCTTATTATTTGGGCGACTCAAAAAGATAAGGTAGAAGATATGGACGTTCATGGAAAGGCTATATTGAATTTTCAGATCAGTGTGATCATATATTCAATTTTAAGTATTCCATTAATCCTAGTTTTTGGATTAGGAGTTCTTATTCTTATATTAATTGGACTATTGGCATTTGTAATGCCAATAATAAATGCTATAAAAGCTAGTAATGGAGAATTACCTAGCTATCCATTATCTCTTAATTTTATTAGTTAGTAATTTAGTACTGAACTTGTTTCAGTATTTCAGGAGATAAAAATTAAAGGTTCACCATTTGGTGAGCCTTTTTTAATTTTAGTAAAATTAAAGATCGCGAGTTCCTTTTTTAAGATATGAGTTAATGAGTAAGGCAGGAATCTTATTTCGGTATGGCGCAAAAAAAATGCTTATCAGTTGATAAGCATTTATATATATATAATTTGTTTTCCTTAAAACAAGATTTCTGCCTGCGCAGGAATTTATTTAGTTGTTAAGCATTACAGGCATCACAAGCATAGTGACGTGCTCTCCTTCATCTAAACCATCAATAGGTGTAAGAATACCTGCTCTGTTAGGCAAACTCATTTCTAACTGTACATTGTCAGAATTTAAATTATTAATCATTTCCGTTAAGAAACGAGAGTTAAAGCCAATTTGCATATCGTCACCTTGGTAATCACAGGTTAAACGCTCTTCTGCTTTGTTACTGTAATCAACATCTTCTGCAGAAATGTTTAATTCTGCACCAGCAATTTTTAAACGAATTTGGTGGGTTGTTTTGTTAGAGAAAATACTAACACGACGCACAGAATTTAAAAACTGAGTTCTATCGATTACTAATTTATTTGGATTTTCCTTTGGGATTACGGCTTCATAGTTCGGATATTTACCATCAATTAAACGGCAAATTAAAACAGAATTTTCAAAAGTAAACTTGGCGTTAGATTCGTTGTATTCGACTAACACATCGTCATCACTGCCAGCTAAAATACCCTTTAATAAATTTAAAGGTTTCTTAGGCATTATAAATTCAGCCGTTTCAGTAGCGCTAACGTCGTCGCGCGTATATTTTACTAATTTGTGAGCATCAGTAGCTACAAAGGTTAAATTATCTTGAGAGAATTGAAAAAACACACCGCTCATTACTGGTCTTAAATCATCGTTACCAGCTGCAAAAATAGTTTTGCTAATCGCAGTGGCTAAGATATCTCCCATAATAGTTGTTGTGCTAGGATCTTCAATAGATACAGCGTTAGGGAATTCTGCACCATCGGCATAAGCTAAAGCATATTTACCATGATTTGAACTAATTTCAACCGTATTATTGTCCTCAACAACAAAAGTTAGAGGTTGCTCTGGAAACGTTTTTAAGGTATCTAATAATAATTTTGCTGGTAATGCAATACTTCCTTCAGAATCACTTTCTACATCAATTTCTGAAGACATTGTTGTTTCTAAATCACTCGCCGAAATCGTTAGTTTTGATTGGCTAAGTTCAAATAAGAAATTATCTAAAATAGGAAGGGTATTACTGTTATTGATAACACCGCCTAATACTTGAAGTTGCTTTAATAAATACGTACTTGAAACAATAAATTTCATACTGAATAGATATGTTTTTTACATTTAATTAGTCTTACAAATATATCTCAATAGAAGGGTTTTTTAAAACAAACTTATTAACATTTATTCCTTTGTAGGTAGGAATGTTAATAAGACTTAAGATGAAATATATTAGGTGTATTTTTTCTTTCTCAGGTAGTTAAATACAAAACCGAATAGGGCAAGAATCGCTAATGGGAGGACAATATTTATAAGTTGCCACTTTCCTTTATTATCTTTTATTTTTTCTGAATCTAAAAATGTAATATTAATTTCCTTTGCTCTAATGTTTATAAGTCCTGTGTCATCTAAAAGGTAATTGACGGTATTTAAAAGAAACTCCTTATTTCCAAAGGCTTCTCCGGTAAGTTGATTAAACCCTAATTCTTGCGGCCTGTTTCTAATCACTTTGTTTTTTATAACGTCACCATCAGAAATTACAACCATCTTCGTTGCTGTGCTTTTAGACTTAAAATCATTGACTTTAAAAGGTAGAACACGTTTGTCATAAACCGATGAAAACTCACCTTCTAATAGCACTGCTAAATTCTGAGGACCTAAGCTATAACTTGCTTCATCTGGCGCATTAGTCACATCAGCTAGGGAAATAGTGGTTGGTACTCCTTCTAATTTTGATTTCGGTGGACTTTGTAATAAAATGGATTTTTTGATGCCATTTTTTAAAGTGTCAATCGGACTTGCAAAATCGAACTTCACAAGCTCTAGATTCTTGGTTATAGGATGCGTAGGGTTCGATTCTCCATAAGGCGAATATTGCCATTGTAAGGGTTGCATTGACGCCTGACTGCCTTCTCCAACCGATAACATAATTGGAGCAGAGAAGAGGGATTTAACTAAAGTCGGATTCACTCTAACCCCATATTTAAAGAAAAAATCGTTTAGTTTTAAATCGCGTATAAAAGAAACTCCAACGCCTGTAGTGTTTAAACTATCCTTATCCATAATCACAGCTTCTGTTAACCACAGACTTTTACCACCATTCATGGTATATTGATCTAGGACTAATTTTTCATTTTCAGAAAATGCTTGAGTTGGTTTTGCTGCAACTATTAAATCGAATTGCTTTAACTTATCTAATGTGCCTTGAGGATTTGTAACAACACTATCTAATGTAAATTGAGCTAAATTGTAATAAGGCTTCATCGTTTGTAAAAAGTCAGCGATATAGATGTCATCTAGTTCACCGTTACCTTTTAAAATCGCAATCTTTTTTGTTTTTGGTTTTGCGATTTGACTAAAACCATCAGCAAAGGTGTATTCTAAAGCTTGTATAGAATTATTAATTTGCTCCTGTAGACCTTGCGTCATACTGCGTTTTAAAAGCGCAATTTTAACATTTTTATCTTTATAACTTGCAAAAGCCCAAGCAAATATGATTTCTTTGGTTACTTTCCCAGTGCTATTGTCCGTATTTATATAGGGCTCTAAACCAGATTTTGTGAGTTCTTCAATATGACGCTCGCGTGTCGCTTCGTCTTCTATAGGATTAATATAATTGACAAAAATTTGGTTGGTTTCAAGTTGAAATTCTTCAATGATTTGTTTGACTTCAGTTTGAAGTAATCTAAATTCTGAAGGAAAATCACCTTCTAAAAACACATCTAGAATTAAAGGTGAGTCTAAATCACTTACTATCGATTTTGAAGTGTCAGAAAGTGTATACCGTTTATCTTTAGTTAAATCGAATCGGCCATAAAAATAACTAGCAATAACGTTCACTAGAATTAAACCAACGATGACAGCAAGGAGGTGTATTAAGGTTTTATTTTTCGTCATTCTCAAATGTTATGTCTTCTTGATAAGGTTTAAGTGCTAAAACTTTATCATTCTTAAATGTAATTTCCACACAATCTTTGTGATCATTAAAAGCACCAGGCTCAATACCAAGTGCGTAATTCCATTTGTTAGTATCATGTGCTTTTTTAGCATCATCCCATGTCAACCATTCTTCAGTCCCTAATAGCCTTCTTACATCTTCTTTAGAGACGTTAATTAGGGTATCTGATGTTATGGTATGATCTATCATTTCGTAGCGCAATGATGGTTTTTCAGTCCAGGCTTCACTATCAAAATACTTCTGATGATGGTAATTACTGATAATGTTAACAAAGGGATAAAATAAATAGAAATACACAAAGGGTGTCAACACTAAACTGATGAGTGCAGAAAGCCATTTACGTTTATCAACTGTCCTTAAAAACAAAAAGAGTAGTATAAAAACAACGACCATAAAAATGACTAGAAAAGGAGTTATAATCATTGTTATTGTTTTTGAATTCTAAGTTTTGTGAATACTAAAAAGGCTAGAGAAATACTTATAAAATAAACTAAGTCTCTGGTGTCTATAACACCGCGACTCATGCTATTATAGTGAGAAGCCATGCCTAAGTTTTCTAGGTAAAAAAGGCCATCAAAAACATTGTAGTTAGAAATGCCATCAAATCCAAAGTAGAAAAAGAAGGATATAAATACAGAAATGATAAAGGCAACGATTTGGTTATCTGAAAGGGTAGAGGCAAACACTCCAATTGCCGTGTAAGCCGCTATTAAAAAGAACAATCCAAAATAAGAACCAACAGTACCTCCCATGTCTAAGACACCTTCAGGATTTGCTAATTGTGAAATGGTGTAAACATATAACAAGGTCGGAATTAAAGCCATTAGAACTAAGACAAGAGCCCCTAAATACTTTCCTAAGACAATTTGAAAATGCGAAATAGGTTTCGTAACCAATAACTCTAAAGTCCCTTGCTTTTTTTCGTCACTAAAGCTCCGCATTGTAACGGCAGGAACGAGAAAAATAAGAATCCAAGGCGCTAATAAAAAGAAAGGCGATAAACTGGCTAAACCATTATCTAAAATATTAAACTCACCTTTAAATACCCAAAGAAAGAGGCCGTTTAATAACAAAAACACACCAATAACCAAATAACCAATTGGTGAGGCGAAGAAGGTATTTATTTCTTTTTTAAGTATGGCTAGCATAAATTAATATTCATTTTTTTTAGTTTTTATAACTACAGCGCGACTGCAAACTGAGACTGTCAACTGATTACTTGAGCGAAGCGATTTTATCGACACTCCAAGCTTCTGGTTTTTCATTAAATAAAGGTTTCGTTTTAGACCAAACACTTTTAAACAAATCTGAATGTCTATAATTATTTAAATCATCTTCAGCATTCCAATAACTATAGGTGAAAAAGATATTGGTCGTATGCTGATCGCGATACAATTCTAAAAAGTTACAGCCTTCGAAATTTCGAATTTTATCTTTAACTGTTTCAAAATTAGTCAAGAATTCTTCAATCTTTGACGGTTCAAAACTCATTTTTACAATTCTTACTAACATATTATTTCTGCCTTTCTTAAATCCTTGCCCGAGTAAAGGACTTTCTTACTCATGAGAGTTTGTTTTTTTCCATCGTCGTTGCGTTCCCTAAGGGAAGCATTGAGGATAGACTTTTAAAGTTTATGGTAACGGTGTCCCTTATTTTTAAACCCATTAAGGTAGAAGCGCTTCCTACAGTTCGACAGTTACTTTTATAGATGGCTATTTCTAAATACCCAGAAGAATTAAACACGACTAAACCTTTGCCTTCGTCGTGACGCTGAGCTTCATCAATTTTAAAATTTACAACGTCGCAATATTTATGGTATATCGTTTTAAATTTGTAGCTACGCGCAGAAATTTCATAAGGTCTGGTTTTCTGAATATTCTCAAAAAACTTTTGCCTAATATTGGTCACTACATTTCCATAATTATCTACATAAATAACACTTCCAATAATTTGATTCTGTTCATCATTAACAAACGGATTTAAATTTTTAATTGGTTTAATAGTGTTAATAACTTTTCCGATCACTTCTAAGGTTCCTCCTCTTGCAATATGACAGGCTACTTTAACAAAAACATCAAGAACAGGGAAGCTCGTTTCAATCTTATCATGTATGTTAATCTCTACGATCTTTTCTGGAGAAATTTCCGCACAAATCATACTCATAATTCCATTGTTAGCACAGATAAAGTAATGGTCATCTAGTTTGACTGCAATGTGCTTATTTTCAGGACTTAACTCAGAGTCGATTCCTACAATATGAATCGTTCCTTTTGGGAAACTACTATAGGCATTTAAAATAATATAAGCTGCTTCAGAAATATCAAAAGGGGACACAGAATGTGATACATCCACAATTCTTACATCAGGAAATTGACTATAAATCGCACCTTTTATGGCTCCGGCAAAGTGGTCTTTTTCTCCGAAATCAGTCGTTAAAGTGATTATAGCCATGGATTGATTGTTGATATTTTTTTAAAAATTATGGTTGTAAAATTGCTAGCTTTGTAGGTATACAAAACTAATAAAAGAAAACAGATTAACACACTAAATACAGCACGCTTTTGAACGAACTTATCCTAGAACTCGAAGAAATATCTCCAAAAGAATTCTTCGGCCCACAAAATGCTAATATAGCCCTTCTAAAAAAGTATTATCCAAAACTTAAAATTGTAGCCAGAGGTAATAAAATAAAAGCCTACGGCGATGAAGATTTACTAGAAGAGTTTGATCACAGAATGACCATGCTAATGAAGCATTTTGCGAAGTATAATAAGATAGATGAAAATGTTATTGAGCGTGTCTTAACAAGTCAAAGTAGTGAAGACTATGCAACTTCCGTTAAAAGTGGCGAAGTTATTGTCCATGGTGTGGGAGGAAAACTCATTAAAGCGCAATCAGCAAATCAACGTAAATTAGTAGAGAGCATGCGCAAAAATGATATGGTTTTTGCTATTGGTCCTGCAGGTACAGGTAAGACCTATGTTGGCGTGGCTTTAGCCGTACAGGCTTTAAAGAGTAAAGCAGTTAAGCGGATTATATTAACGCGTCCTGCCGTTGAAGCTGGTGAGAATTTAGGATTTCTACCAGGAGATTTAAAAGAGAAACTAGATCCTTATATGCAACCTTTATACGATGCATTGCGCGACATGATCCCTGCAGAGAAACTAGAAAGCTATATCGAAAAAGGCGTCATTCAAATAGCGCCATTAGCTTTTATGCGTGGTCGTACCTTAGACAATGCTTTTGTTATTTTGGATGAAGGACAAAACACAACGCATGCTCAAATGAAGATGTTTTTAACGCGTATGGGTAAAAATGCCAAGTTTCTCTTAACAGGAGATCCGGGTCAAGTTGATTTACCTAGACGGTCAATTTCCGGACTTAAAGAAGCGCTTTTGGTGCTTAAAAACACGGACGGTATTGGTATGATTTATCTTGATGATAAAGATGTGATTCGTCATAAATTAGTAAAGAAAGTTATTGAAGCGTATAAGAGTATTGAGAATCGGGATTAGTTCGGGTAGGGTGCACTCGAGAGTGCACCGTAACGGGGCAAATTCTACAGGAAAATAAATAAATAAATCAAAAAATGCCAAACAACACCATAATAGATACCAATTTTAATTTTCCGAATCAGAAAAGCCTTTACAAAGGAAAAGTAAGAGAAGTTTATAATATCAATGATGATCAATTGGTCATGGTTGCCACAGATCGTTTAAGTGCTTTTGATGTTGTGATGCCTAAAGGGATTCCGTATAAAGGGCAAATCTTAAATCAGATTGCGACTAAGATGATGAAGGAAACAGAAGACTTGGTGCCGAATTGGTTAGTGGCAACGCCCGATCCTAATGTTGCAGTTGGTCATTTATGTGAACCATTTAAGGTTGAAATGGTGATCCGTGGATACATGTCTGGCCATGCAGCTCGCGAGTATAAACTAGGCAAGCGCATGCTTTGTGGAATTACGATGCCAGAAGGTATGAAGGAAAATGATAAATTTCCGCAACCAATTATAACTCCAGCAACAAAGGCTGAAATGGGAGATCATGACGAAGATATTTCTCGTGAAGACATTATCGCAAAAGGCATTGTTTCTGAGGAAGACTATGTTGTACTCGAGGATTATACCAGAAAATTATTTCAACGAGGGACCGAAATTGCGGCAGATCGTGGTTTAATTTTAGTCGATACTAAATACGAATTCGGAAAGACAAAAGAAGGGGAAATAGTACTGATTGATGAAATTCATACACCTGATTCTTCTCGTTATTTTTATTCGGAAGGTTACCAAGAACGCCAAGATAAAGGAGAAGTTCAAAAACAACTCTCTAAAGAGTTTGTGAGACAATGGTTAATCGCAAATAATTTTCAAGGCTTAGAAGGGCAAACAGTACCTTTTATGAGTGATGAGTATATTGAATCGGTAAGTGAACGTTATATAGAACTTTATGAGAATATTACTGGCGAGGCTTTTGTGAAAGGTGATGTTTCTGATATTCAGAGCCGGATAGAGACTAATGTTTTGGATTACTTGAGTTAATAGCGGCTTCTCATTTACAATCGTATTATAGAAAGAACAGTAAACTAATTTTAGAACCCAACCTGATTTTGGATACTCGAATTAGTGAAGTTGTTTAGGTCGTTTATGGTTTGTAATTTACTTAGCCAACAGCCAACAGCCAACAGCCAACAGCCAACAGCCAACAGCCAACAAGCTATTCTTTAGCTTCTTTTTCCTGAACTACAATTTTATCTTTTTTGAAAATAGGAACCAAGTAAGATATATTAACTCCAAAACCCGCTCCAATGCGACCGCTATCGAAAGTTCTATTGAATCCAGGGATGTAGAGGTTTTCGTAATTATCGGGTGCTGTATCAGAGACTAAGATCTTTAATTGCACATTTACACCTGCAAATAGATTATTGAAAAGCTCTGTTTTTATACCAAGTTGTAATTCTGTCCAAATGGCGGTTAGACCACTAAACTCTTCACCTTCTTCAACAGAAAATAGGTCATCATTCCAGTATTGATTATTGACGTCATAAACTTTATAACTATTTAGCGTTTGGCTGAAGGTACTTGCGCCAACTCTAAAACCAGCATAAATCATGTTTTCCATGTCTAGCCAGTTTTTATACATGTTAAGATCTATTCCGCCTTTAAAATAACTACCTTTAGTCGTATTGTTTAAAACTTCATTTTCAAGAGTACGCTCTTCATTACCAATTTCACCTGCCAGATACATTTTTTCAGTAAGACGGTAATCGCCCATAAGTTCAAAGCCAGTATAATTGTCATCTAAAAAAGTACGCCCTAATTTACTGAGATCAGCACCAAGTCGTAATCCGTATTTTTGTTTGTAGATCAGCGTGTCTTTAACGGTTTCCTTTTTCTTTTGCGCAAATACCATTGTAGAAAACAACAGCAAAATCATAACGCTTCTAATGATTGATGCGAACATGTACTGTGTTTTCATTTTCTATTGTTGTTTCTTCAATATTTATATTGTTTATCCAAGCATCTTCGTCTGTCACTAAAGTGATATTTAGATTTTTAAAGATGCTTTTATAACCACAGGCTCGTGAAACATATACAAATTCAGTTTGGTAAGATATTTCAATAATATCAGTATTAGAGTTGGTTGTAGTGTCTTCATCTAATCTAAAATTGGTAAACTTTTCTAAAACGAAACGTACCGTTGTAAATTCATCTTCAGGACCAATTAATAAGGGTAATGCTGCACTAGTACTGTTTGTATTGAAAAGATATGACAATGGTTCAACGGAAGCAATAACTATCTTGTTAGATGCTTCTGTAGGTTGTGTTACATTGCCATTGTCGTCTATAAATAACGCTTCACCATAAGCGGTTAGTCGAAACACACTTTTTAAATCATCAGGACTAGTCGAATCATAAAACTCAATTAAAAGACGCGGAGTCGTTGCTGTGGTTTCGGCACAGATGTCATCGCGCTCGCAACTAATAAGTGTCAATGCTAAAAATGTGATAAATAATTTTAGTTTTCTCATGTATTACTTTTCAAACAAAACAACCGTTTCAATATGTGCTGTATGTGGAAATTGATCGACTAAACTTAGTTTTTTAATCACATAGCCTGCTTGCATTAACTGTTCCGTATCTCTGGCTTGCGTCGCCGGATTACAAGATACATAAACCAAACGTTCTGCATTAAGGTTTATTATTTTTATAAGTGTTTTTGGTGCTATTCCCGCACGTGCTGGATCTAGAATTATTGTTCCTATTTTATTAGTAAATTCTGGATGTTCCGTTAAAAACTTACCGACATCAGCGGCGTAAAATTCTAAGCCTTCTACGTTATTTCGCTTTGCGTTTTCTTTAGCATCGGCAATAGCTGAAGCAACAATATCTACACCAACAATTTTAGTGTTTTTAGCTTTACTTGCAATAATTTGCCCAATAGTTCCTGTACCACAAAATAAATCTAGAACCACACTATTATCAATAGCCGCTCTATTTTCTAAAGCATAATCTACGACTTTAGTATATAATTTTTCAGCACATTTTGGATTGGTTTGAAAAAAGCTTTTCATGCTAATTTCAAAGTTTAAACCTAATAACTCTTCAACGATTTTGTCTTTACCATAAATTAGATTAATACTTCCCGTTGTGGCTATAGTTCGGTCGCCAACTTCATCATTTATGGTATGTAATAAACCTGCAACACGATCACCAAATAATCCCACTAAATAATTCGCAAATTTATCTAAATCGAATTCAGGTAAATCATAAGAAGTTGTCACCAGATTGAATAATAGTTTATTCGTTTTGTAAGATTTCCGAACGACAAAGTATCTAAAGAAACCTTCTTTTTTTGGCGCATGCCAAGGTGCTAACCCTGT
>RCND010001969.1_pt1 | contig 11506 bp, 13 predicted proteins | sample 2041351 | NCBI WGS metagenome assembly RCND01 (sample SAMN09708230, study PRJNA481090) | Marine sediment metagenome, whole genome shotgun sequencing project. | biome: marine sediment; feature: ocean; material: sediment; isolation source: Sewage treatment plant 12B marine sediment (STP12B) ...
ATCAATGGTTGTAAGTAAATAAAAGCACTTAATGTTGTTGGTTTTAGTTGGGTGAGTGCATATAAATTAAATAAGTAAGCAAAAAAGGTGGTAAATAATATGACAAAAGCGATATTAAAATAAATCGTTGTCGGGATGTATTGCCACTGAATTTCTTGAACCTCACTAAAACCAAAAGGAATCACTAAGATCAAGCCAAAAAGATATAACCATTTAATAAGTGTTACTGAGTCATATTTTTTGGTAAGCTTTTTAACGATAATTAAATACAGCCCATACGAAGTTGCATTGACAAGAATAAGTAGATTACCATAAAAAGGTTGGTCTCCTGGAATAATACTTTGACCATACCTAATTAAAATAATGGCACCAATTAAACCTAAAAGGATACCAAGAACCTTGATCAAGGTGACGCTTTCTTTTAAAATGATGGCTGATAGTAATAAAACAATAATGGGTGAGGTAACCATAATGACAGAGGCATTTATGGGGCTTGTCATGCTCAAACCTTTAAAAAAAGCCATCATATTTATACAGACTCCGAAAAGTGCAGCTAAAAAGATTCTGAAAAAGTCTGATTTTTCTACTTTCTGCTTAGTTATAAACAGACTCAATATCCAAAAAAGAATAGTTGCTCCCAATACCCGCAATACTATAAAACCGAAGGGCTTTATGTATGTAGGCATTACATCTTTGGCAATGGTGTAATTCATGCCATAAATAATGGCTACTATAAAAGCCGCTAGATAAGCTTTTGTTTTATGTTGCATAGAATTAAAGAAAAAAAATATTGCCTAAATTATTGTTTCTTTTTTAATTTGAGCGTATTAATTCCGGTCATTAACCATAGGGGGCAAGTGCCCACAAAAGCAGTTAAGACCATGATTGCTGCGACTACATACAAAACATACGTCCAAGGGCTCGTAACTTGATCAGCATAAGTCGTAATTACTGCTAATAAAGCAACGAGAAGACGTACAAGCTTATCAATGTTTCCGACATTTTTTTTCATAATAACTATATTTAAGGTTCTATAACTAATTCTAAATTCTGTTGTTTCCAATCTAAAATACCACCTTTCAAATCATATACTTCTTTAAAGCCTTGTTCTTTTAATATAGCAGCGGCTTTACCACTTCTGCCTCCGCTTCTACAATAAATATACAAAGGAGCATCTTTATTCAATGCGCTCATTTGAGTGTAAAAAGAGGTGTCAAAAAAATCGATATTTGTAGCATTCTTAATATGCCCTTCATCGTATTCTTTTGGCGTACGTACATCAATCAATTGAATATCTTTATTCTCAGTTTTTAATTTAAAATAAGCAGAAGACACCTTTTCATTTACTATTTTTTTTACTGATGAACTTTGCGCTTCAGTGTTATTTTCTTTACAGGAAAGTAATGATAGAAAACACAATAAGGCAATCAATCTAGATTTTTTCATTTCTTATAATTAAATTTTACTTCTTTTTTAGTGCCATTTTTTTCAAGCATTAACACATATACGTTCATTTGTCTATCACTTATCTTTTCGAAGGTCATGCCGTCAAAATGAATATTATTTTCGGTGATTTTAACCAAAGCAAAATCTACCGTTTCATCTTTCGTTTCCCATCCTTTCAATTCACCGCTGAAATGTTTCAATTGTAAAATCAAGGATTCTTTCACTTCCCGGATGATTTCTATTTCATAAAATTGAACTTTACCATCAGCTACCAATTTAAACGAGGCCATCATAGAATCTCCTAAGGGATCACTCCAAATTTCTTCAGTGATGCCTCCGAAAGCTTCACCTTTCCAAGTGCCTGAAATCCATGAAACATCGCTAATTTTTGCTTTTGGTGAACTTGTTAAACTATCCAAGCTGAAAATATTTTCCGTCACTTGTGTTTGAGCATTTAAGTTTGACGAAAGCAAAATTAGTATCCCAAAAATTAAACTAAAGTTCTTCATAAAGACAAATTTAAATCTTTTTTACTGACAAGGTCTACTATTTTAATGCTCTAAAATACTCATTTTAACTAAAAAAGGGAGTATTCGCTTCCTTGTAATAATCGATTCTATACTGTACTAAGTCAAGGTAGATGGACATACATAAACCGTAACGGGAATATCAGTCTCTTTAATGCCTTTAAATCCGCCTGCGACATCCGCAATATTATGAATTCCTCTAGCCTTTAACATCGATGCGGCAATTACTGAACGATAACCACTAGCACAATGCAAATAAAGCGTTTTATCGTGTGGAAATTCAGTCATATAGTCATTTAAGAAATCTAATGGTGTGCTTGCAGCCCCTTCAACATGTTCTGCTTCAAACTCACTTGGCTTTCTAACATCAAAGACAGGCGCTTGATGTTTTTTGATTAGATTCTCTAAGTCCTTAGCAGTAACTGATTCAATGGCATCAGTTTCAAAACCTGCCTTTTTCCAAGCTTCAATGCCTCCTTTTAAATACCCTATAGTATGATCAAAACCGACACGAGATAAGCGCGTAACTGCCTCTTCTTCACTTCCTTCTGGAGTGATTAAAAGAATAGGTTGATCTATATCTTTGATTAAAGCACCCACCCAAGGAGCAAAGCTACCATCGAGACCAATAAAAATAGATCTCGGCACAAACTCCTTCACGAATTCAGTTTTATTTCTAACATCTAAAATGAGAGCTCCTGTTTCTTCAGCGGCAACCTCAAATTCTTTCGGATTTAACGCTTTTGTACCTTTTTTTATCACTTCATCAATATCTTCATACCCTTCTTTATTCAATTTCACATTTAAAGGAAAGTATGCCGGTGGAGGGAGTAAACCATCAGTTACTTCTTTCACGAATTCTTCTTTAGTCATATCTGCCCTTAATGCATAGTTGGTTTTCTTTTGGTCACCAATAGAGCCAATAGTTTCGCTACTCATATTTTTACCACAAGCAGAACCAGCACCATGGGCAGGATATACAATAACATCATCCGCTAAAGTCATGATTTTAGTTCGTAAGCTACCGTACAGTAAACCTGCCAGTTCTTCTTGCGTCATGTTTTCAGCTTTTTGAGCTAAATCTGGTCTCCCCACATCACCTAAAAATAGCGTATCACCACTAAAAATAGCATGGTCTCTACCATTTTCATCTTTTAAGAGGTAGGTAGTACTTTCCATAGTATGGCCTGGTGTATGTAGTGCAGTAATCGTTATATTACCTAGTTTAAACACTTGGCCATCCTCGGCTATAATGGCATCAAATGAAGGATTTGCAGTTGGCCCATATACAATAGGGGCTCCAGTTTCTTTAGATAAAGTTACATGACCGCTTACAAAATCGGCATGAAAATGGGTTTCAAAAATATATTTAATTTTTGCGTTATCTATTTCTGCTTTATCTTCGTATGGTCTTACTTCTCGCAAAGGATCTATAATTGCGACTTCACCATTACTTTCGATGTAATAAGCTCCTTGAGCTAGACAACCTGTATATATTTGTTCTATGTTCATAATCTTTAATTTAATGCAAAGTTAGGATCTGTACCCACCATGATATGTCATATTTGTTACATAACGATATTAATTAGTATTTGCTTGATTTACATATTTAGCATGTTTCATTTTAACTTCTTCGTGGCCTTTTTGATAGTAATCAACACCCCTCTGAATGCTCATAAAACAGTTTTCTAAACCTATTTTGTCAGTTAATTTACTCTTGGCAAAAGCATCTCTTACAGGGCCCTTTACGCTCGTAAAATAAATTAAAATACCTCGCGCCGAATACTTATCAAGAATTGTCCCTAAGGTATCAATTCCGCTACTATCAATATTATTAATTACTTCAGCGTCTATAATAATGAGCCTTAATTCATCACCTTTTTGCCTTACGAAGGCAGCTAATTTTTCTTTGAAATAATTGGCATTTGCAAAATATAGCTGTGCATCAAAACGTACAATTAAAATTTCATCATCTATAATTACATCGTCAAACCGATTTACATTTCTGTAGAAATGAGTTGTATTCGGCACTTTGCCCAATATTGCCATATGCGGACGAGATGTTTCAAAAATAACGACAAAAAGTGATAATAATACACCAATTAAAACACCTTCTTTGATGCCTATCGTAAGTGTTATTAGAAAAGTAACTAACATCATTATGAAGTCTTTCTTATTGCTTTTCCACAGAAATCGAATATCTTTTATTTTTATTAAGCTAAAAACGGCAGTAATAATAATAGCTGCCAATACAGTCTTTGGTAAATAATAGAATATCGGCGTAAAAAACAATAAAGTCAATAAGATAAACAGTGCCGCTATTAAATTAGACATGTTCGTTTTTGCACCAACTTCCTTATTTATGGCAGATCTAGCAAAACTTCCTGTAGAGGTATATGAACTGAAAAAAGAACCCACAATATTTCCCATCCCAAAAGCAATGAGTTCTTTATTAACGTCTAATTTTGAGTTAGGGTTATCTTCATCTAATACCTTAGCAATTGAAATACCTTGTAGAAAGCCAATAAAGGCAAGAGTCAATGCAATGGGTAATAATTTTAGAAATAAAGGATAGTCTAAAGAGGGTATTTCAAAAGGAGGTAATCCTTCAGGGATATTCTTGATAATTTCAACACCTTCAAAGGCACTGGTAAACCATTTCATGGTTAAAATACCTAAGATAACAACTAATAATGACCCAGGAATCTTTTTACTAATTCTTCTTAAGCCATAAATAATAAGTATTGAAATTCCACCGATGAGTATACTACCCCAATGTACTGTGGTGATTTTATCAAATACATTTTTAACAATGAATTGAATCTGATTACTACGCTCAATATCAATGCGCAGCAGACCCTTCAATTGATTGAAGCCAATGATAAGTGCTGCGGCCGACACGAAGCCAGTAAGCACAGGTTTCGACAAAAAATTAACGATAAACCCTAGTCGAAAGAGTCCGACAATTATTTGTATGATACCAACCATTAGCGTCAGTGAAAGAACTATTGAAATATAGTTTTCACTGTCTGCCAAGGCTAATGCCGAAACACCTGCCGCAACGATCAACGAATCTATGGCTATTGGCCCTGTTGCTAATTGCTTAGACGTCCCAAAAATAGTATACATAATTTGCGGTACTAATGCGGTATACAAACCATAAATAGGAGGTAAACCTGCAATAATAGCATATGCAATACCTTGAGGAATTAGAATTACACCAACGGTTAAACCGGCGAATAAATCACCTTTAAAATACGAAGTTTTATAGTTGGGTAACCAATCTAATATTGGAAAGATTTTTTTCAAAGAATTACTCGTTTGGTGCCACAAATGTAAGAGATTTTAATAACTTTGGGGTATGGAGGTAGAGATATTACTTTTCGGAATCTTGCGTGATGTTGTTGGTAAAAACAGCCTCGAAAAAGAACTAACTGAAGGGATGACTTTAAATGATTTAAGAGAAGAATTGGCGGAGGTTTATTCGCAATTAAATCAATATAAAAATTATTCAATAGCCGTGAATGAAGCCTACGCTGAAAGCGATTACATCATAAAACAGCATGATGTTGTAGCATTGATTCCTCCAGTTAGCGGCGGTTAGCCTCGTAAATACTTCTTATCAATATAAAAAGTGCCAAACGGAATAATTGACGCTACTAAGACTATCCAAAAAGTTTTTGAATTCCATTTGAGATGGCCTTTTATTAAATAAGCGAGTACAATGTATGCAACAAATAACAATCCGTGTGGCATTCCAAATATTTTGACATATGATTCATCATCGCCGAGATATTTAATAGGTACTGCTATAAATAGCAATATAATATATGATATTCCTTCCAAGATGCTAACGATTCTAAATATAGATTTCATGACGCTAAAATTTCGAATGCAAAAGTACAACCTGATTCGCTAACTTTGCGTCATAAAATTGTAAAAATGACAGAAAATTCATCCATTTTGATTACTGCTGAAAAACTGAATTTACAGCGATGTTATGATTTTGTACAAGACGCTTCGTGCGGAGGTATTGCTTTATTTGTTGGAACGGTGAGAAATAGTACAAAAACGAAGGAGGTTACATTATTAGATTTTTCAACCTACAAACCTATGGCATTAAAGGAAATGCAAAAAATTGCCGACAAGGCTCTAGCAGATTTTGATGTTTTGAAGCTAACTATTCATCATGCAGAGGGAGAATTACAAATTGGAGACATACCTGTAATTATAGCAGTATCTGCCCCGCATAGAACGGCCGCTTTTGCAGCCTGTCAGTTTGCTATTGATACCTTAAAAGAAACCGTACCTATCTGGAAAAAAGAATATTTTGTAGACGGCGACGTATGGGTAAATTCAACACCCTAAAAAAGTGAATATTCAGTTAATCGTCAATGCGATAAAACTATCATTATTTATTTTTAAATAAAACGTCTAATTAAACGATATTCATTTTTTTTAATAAAAATGAAGCATTCATATTTTTACAAATACCATCTTTAAGTTGATAATCAAAATGAAGTTCATCATGAACGATTTCGGCATCAAAGTAATAGTTGTGAACTACCGGTAACTCTTTTTCAATTTCGCATAAACTTAAATCGTGTGTGGCAATAATACCCGTAGAATTCGAAGCTACTAATTTTTGCACAAACTTCTTAGAGCCAATAGCTTTATCGGTACTATTAGTGCCTTTTAAAATTTCATCTAAAATGATAAAAAAGTCTCTGTTCTTAATCTCGTCGACGATAAATTTTAAACGTTTTAATTCTGAAAAGAAATAAGAAGTATCATCTGCTAACGAATCACTAGTTCGCATACTTGTAATTAATTGTATGGGAGCATATTCAAATGATTTACTACATACTGGCAAACCTATATTTGCCATGACAATGGCTAGTGAAACGGTGCGTAAAAAAGTACTTTTACCTGCCATATTCGCTCCAGTAATGATAAAAAATTGCTGATCTTGAATAGAAAAATTATTATCGATACGTTGTTCAGTTTTTAACAAGGGGTGACCGAGCATTTTAGCTTTCATAACATTCTTATCGTTAGACAGTTGCGGATAGCTGTAATCTGGATGATTAAAAGCAAAATTTCCTAATGAGATTTGAGCATCGAAAAAAGCAATAACCTCAAACCACTTTTCTACATTGATTGCATACATTTTAATCCATTGTTCAACTTTATATGCTTGCTGCGTATCTCTTAAAAACAAAGCATTTCCAAATACAGCTATTAAAAAATTATTACGTTGGTCTAAAGCGTCTAAAATCTTAGAAAAAGAAGCAAAAATGGCCGATGCCTTTGTTGTTTCCGTTTTAATCGCTGTTTGCTTTTCTTGTAAAATTTGTGCGCTAAAAGAAGTGTCTTCAATTTGACTTAATAGCTTATAATATTGCTTAAAAGTGTCTTTAGCGTTGTCAGCATCTTTATAGATTGCATTCACTCTTTTAAAGTAAAACCCTGAAATTCCTAGACCTATAAAAAACCAAATAAGAAGTATATTGAAATTTAATAGTTCGAAACTTACTGAAGTAATAAGTAGCAGAGAAATAATTGAAAATACGGTTGGTAAAAAAGATAAAAATCGAGGAAAAACATTTTTATAGTCATGTATCCATTTTACAATCGCTTTTGCGGAATGTTGAATATTTACAAGACTTGCTATTGCCGAAAATTGTTGCCTCCATTTGGGTTTCTTCGACAATTCTTTAATCGTTTCTTGTTTTTGTTTGATATTGAGAATGTTATTGTCTGTTAAGGTTTGAAAGAGCTGTATTCGACCTTCTCTAATAGCTGTTCTGTTGAGATATTGAAAAATGGAACCTCTACCAAAGAGATCAATATCATAACTATAGGCGTGTGCCGGGTCTATGAATTCGGCACCATCATCTAAAGACAAATAATCTCTCTTTAATACGGCAATTTCTACCGTATTGATTTCAATTAGCTTTATAGTAAGTTCTTTTTTAGCTTGTAAACTGCTATGTCTAGACACTAAAAAGAGAAATAAAAAAAACCCAATGACAGCAGTTATGATCATTGCTTTAGGGGCGCCAAAAAAGAAATACATACAAAAAACAACTGCTAAAAACACCAATAAACGTATGGTACTTGAGGTGGCTAATTGCTTTTTTAAGTGACTTAATTCCTCTTCAAAATGGAGTTTTTGAGAGCTGTAGAAATCGATTGGTTTTTGCATTAATAATTTGTTATTCCGTTTTTGAGACTTAATACATTTAAGTCGGGATATGAAGCTTTTATTTTTTGTGTAGCAATATAACTTGAAATTCCTTTGTTACAAACAATTACATATTCGTTATCAAGATTATAATTTTCTCGTTCTATAGCTAATTTTGATAAGGGAATTTTTTGATGTACCTGAAAAGGATGTTTAATCTTTATGTCTTCAATTACAGAGATGATATGTAACTTTTGAGATGCTTCGCCAAATGATAATTTTTGCCGTAACGCTTTCGCAGAAATTAATAGCATTTCATCTTGCACCTCACAATTTGGATCGCAATAGGTTTCAGATGCGAATATTCGTTGAATTTTTGCTTTTGAAAAAGAAGCCTTCAACTGCATTTTGTATTGAGAGTTTTCAAGACTATTATAAATCAATAATTGATTTATAATAGGTTTTCCAATACCAGTTACTAATTTTATAACTTCATTGGCTTGCATAACCCCTATAATTCCTACAATGGGGTTTAAGGTACCAACTTCTGAACAATTAGGAATCGCTTCGTTCGATATTTCAGGAAAAGCATCTCTCAAATTGGAAGCATAGCTTCCATTAGGCAATTGTATATTAAAACTCGCTAGGTAGCCATCAAATTTATAAAGGGAACCATATATGAGCGGTTTGTCTTTGAGTATGCAGGCATCATTTAACAAATATTTTATGGGTAAACTATCGGTACAATCTAAAATATAATCCGCTTGAGTAATCAACTCAAAAACGGTTTCTTTTGAAACAGCTTTGTCGGTTGTTAAGACCTTGACAAATGGTGAAATAGCCTGCATATGTTTTGCCAGTACTTCGACTTTGGGTTTGCCAATAGCAGCAGTAGTATAAAAAACCTGACGATGTAAGTTAGAGGCGTCTATAATATCATAATCTACTAAATGAATCGTACCAACGCCACTTGCCGCTAAATATACGGCGGCGGCGCTACCTAAGCCACCACAACCCGCAACAAGAACACTTGTTTGGCACAATTTAAGTTGTCCTTCATCACCAATCTCCTTGAGGGTAGTTTGGCGTTTGTAGAGTTGTTGTTTCGTTATTTTCATCGTTGCTATTATTCTTGACAAAGCACTAATTTTTTTTCTTCATTCAGGGTTTTATATCAAATGATAAGATATTATTTTTGAATTTCTTTAATGGCTTCTTTATATTCATCGGGGGTATTGATATTTCGAATCAGGTTGTCATCGACTTCAACTATTTCAACATCCGAATTTATCAGTACTTTTCTGGGGCAAGAATAGCCTTGTGCTAAATAGCTTAGTAAAATAGGATACGCTTTGGGTTCATAAATGGTAATCAATGGTTCTACAAACTCTTTTGATTTTCCCTTAATTGCCGTAGCTATTTTTTTTGGATTTCTATGTTGAAGTAATAATTGTATCAAGTCATTATTTACAAAAGGTACATCTGTTGCTAAAACTAACCAAGCACTATTTGGGTCTTGCTGAAACGCAGAGCAAATTGCTCCGAATACACCTAGACCGACAAATTTATCTTGAATAGATTCATGAGGAACGCTATTTTGATTCTGGGCTACAGAAACAAATGTTTGCAATAGATTGTTTCCTAATAGCATTACAGTGTACTCTAGTTGCGTTTTACCATGATAGGTTAGTTGGGTCTTATCTTCACCCATTCTCGTGCTTTTACCGCCGGCCAACACTAAGCCTTGTACAGGAGCAATCGTTTCTTGGATTAAATTCTCAACATGATCAGCAATAGCATCAATTTCATTAATATGGTAACATTGTAGGTTTTTGATGAAAGGATATTTTTCTACCAAAAAATCAAAGTAGGTCGCATCATTATTGTTTTTTATAACAAATTGAATGCTGTCTAACTGGTCTAACCTTTTCTTTACGGAAGCCTCTTTTTCATTATCTAAAATCAAGATTTGTTTTGCCCCTTTAAAGTGATTGCCATTAATGAATAACATGTCATAATTTGAAAATTGTATACGTTTATTATATGCGTTGGATTTATGGGCTACATTAGCGTTCATAGCACCCAAGTGATGGGTAGTAAAAACATCCATTTCAGGCACGTTGATTTGATCAGCATGCGAAGCATCTAAATAGGCAATTTTGACATTTTTTTGAAGCTTGTCACTTATTTTTTGAACTAAATCAGTAATAATTGAACATTTTACGCCTAAAATGGCAATTTCATTTGGTGCGAAATTATCGTTATTTCTACGAACTAATTTTGCGTGTTTTTGATGTTTTTTAGTTTCCATTGCTGCGATCTTTTCATTCACTTTTATAGTCAGATTTACCACCGATTTTCTCTAGTAGCTTTACTTCTTTAATAATTATTTTTTGTGATAGTGCTTTGCACATATCATACACAGTTAATGCCGCAACTGACACGCCTGTTAAAGCCTCCATTTCAACACCTGTTTTACCTTCAATTTCGACTGTACATAAAATTTCAATATGTTCCTTATCTACTAGATTAATCTCAATATCTACACCGTTTATCATCAACGGATGGCACATGGGTATCAGATCTGACGTTTTTTTGACCGCTTGAATTCCGGCAATAATGGCTGTTTGTAAAACGGGACCTTTTTTGGTAATTAATTCATCATTTGTAAAATGTGAAATAATCTCTGAGCCTAAAAATAACAAGCCTGTTGCTGTGGCCGCACGTTTTGTGGTCGCTTTATCACTAACATTGACCATTTTCGGTTGATTTTTTTCTGTTATATGTGTGAATGTTTTCAATTTTTTTGCTTTAAGTTAGAGATGTCATGTCGAGTGAATTTGATAAAATCAAATTCGTATCGAGATAATTTAACTAGTTGAATTTTTTCTTTGCTAAGTTAGGAAGTTTGTCATATTCACCATTTATCAAAGCTTCTTTTTTATCTCTAGACCATTTTTTAATTTGTTTTTCAGTTGTAATTGCCAACCCTGCATTAGCGAATTCACAATAGAATTTTAAATAAACAGGTTTTCTTTTAAATGTGTAACTGTTTTTGAACTTTCCTGAATTATGTTGAATTAATCTTTCAGATAAATTGGAAGTTATTCCCGTATAATAGCTGCCATCGGAACAAAGCAATATATAGACATAATACGTTTTCATAAGTTGTTCTCGATACAATTTTTATGAATAAAAATCACTCGAACAGACATCTAACCGCGATATTTAATTAAAGAAAAAGCTTCCCCAGTTTTAAAATTGGTTTGATGATCTGGTAATTCTAAAAAGGCATCGGCATTTACTAAATTTGCCAAATCTCCAGAGCCATTTCCAGCAAATGGAA
>RCND010001971.1_pt1 | contig 11502 bp, 11 predicted proteins | sample 2041351 | NCBI WGS metagenome assembly RCND01 (sample SAMN09708230, study PRJNA481090) | Marine sediment metagenome, whole genome shotgun sequencing project. | biome: marine sediment; feature: ocean; material: sediment; isolation source: Sewage treatment plant 12B marine sediment (STP12B) ...
CTGAATACCAGCAATAAGAGTGAGACGGCTGTGGGCTACGGCACCCTGTATGGGGATATGAGCGGCGGACTCTCAGTGCTTGGAGATGTTTATAAGACCGATGTCTACCTCCTGGCAAAATATCTGAACCAGGAGCAGGAGGTGATTCCGGCAAATATCATTTCCAAACCTCCATCAGCTGAGTTAAAGCCCGATCAGAAAGACAGTGATTCTTTGCCCCCTTATGATGTACTTGATCAGATCCTGGAGGCTTATATTGAAAAGCAGCTTCCTGTTAAAAAGGTAGAGGCTCTGGGCTTTGATCCCAAGCTGGTCAGCAGGGTTATTAAACTGGTAAACATGAATGAATACAAACGTTATCAGACCCCTCCCATCCTGCGAGTCTCATCTAAAGCTTTCGGAATAGGAAGACGCCTTCCACTGGTAGCCAGATATTAAGGGGAATATCGATAAATTTTTCTAATTTTGTCTGCTATTCAACATAAGAAGACCAAAACAAAAGATTACGATGCAGGAAAGGAACTTTAATGCAGATGACTGTATAGACAATCCGAAATCTGTATTTACAGTACTTACTCCCAAAGAAAAAGAATTCCTGAAGCAAAACTATACATGCGCATTCTACAAGAAGGGTGAGATCATTTTCAAAGAGGGGGATAAACCAATGGGCCTGATGATCCTGGCCGAAGGCAAGGTAAAGATTTTTAAAGAAGGAGTGGGAGGCAGGGAACAGATTGTAAGAATGGCCAAGCCTATTGGTTTCATTGGATACCGGGCCTTGTTCGCAGAGGAGAACCATACAGCCACTGCCGTAGCCATTGAAGATTGTGTATCGTGCATCGTCGACAAAGAGAGTGTATTCAGGGTGATGCGCAGCAACGCTGAATTGAGTATGAGTGTGATCCAGTCTTTTGCTTCTGAGCTTGGATTCTCACATGACCGTACAGTAACTCTCACTCAAAAACACATTCGTGGACGGCTGGCCGAATCACTGATCTTTCTCAAAGACACCTACGGATATGAGGACGACAATAAGACCATCAAGATATACCTCTCCCGGGAAGATGTTGCAAATCTCTCCAACATGACCACCTCAAATGCCATTCGTACGCTCTCCACCTTTGCACAGGAAGGAGTGATCTCCATCGATGGGCGCAAGATAAGGATCCTTGACCTGCCCAAATTGGAACGAATCAGTGAGCTGGGATAGAAGATGAAGTTTATAGCTTACATCTTTGCCTATGTCTTCGTATGGCTACTTCACCTCTTACCAGAAAGAATCCTCTATCTGCTTTCAGATCTGCTCTACCTGCTTATGTACCATGTAGCGGGCTACAGGAAAAAGGTAGTATATACCAACCTTGAAAAAGCTTTCCCGGAATATGAAAAGTCCGAAATAAGGCGAATCGCAAAGAAATTTTTCCACCATCTCAGTGATTTGATGCTGGAATCATCTGTGTCTCACTTTTATTCTGAATCGAAGGCACTAAAAAAAATCACCTACAAAAATCCCGAATTGCTAAATGAACTCCACGGAAAAGGCAAGCTGGTGATGGCTGTTCTGGGACATTATGGGAACTGGGAATACATGTCCACTCTTGCACTGGCCATCGATTACCCTGTTGTGGCTATTTATAAGCCCCTTCATAACAAGTACATGGACAGGATGACGCAGAAAAACAGAAATGCTTTTGGAGTGATCACAGTTCCCATGGAAAAAATTGCCAGGAGACTGATCGAATATAAGAAAAGTGAAAAACCGGTTCTTACCCTCAACCTTGGCGATCAGCGCCCCCGCTATCATCAAATCCAGTACTGGACCAAATTTATGGGACGCGACACACCCATCTTCCTTGGGACAGAGAAGCTGGCCAGGAAACTGGATACCGCGGTTGTGTTTTTAAAGATCAGGAAGTTGAAAAGAGGCAGGTACGAAATGGAGGCTGAGCTGATCTGTGAAAGCCCCAAAGACCTTGAACCCTTTGAGATAACAAATCGCCATGTAGCCATACTGGAAGATCTGATCAGGGAAGAGCCAGCATACTGGTTGTGGTCACACAAGCGCTGGAAGCACTCCTATGAAAAATATCAAAAGGAACACGGGGAATGACACTCAATCTGGCTGAAGATTGATCAATTGAATAAAAGCTTTGTGATTCTTATCAACGGGGAAAAGCTCCTCAACCCGGGCCCTTCCCCTCTCCCCCATATTTTTCCGAAGTCCCTCATCTCTGGCAAGTTCCTGAACCCTGACGGTCATTTCATCTACCCTGTTTGGCCCGGTAATATATCCTGTTTCACCCTGCTTAATAATCTCAGATGCCGATTTGACATCAAAGGCCACAACCGGAAGCCTGCTTGCCATGGCCTCACCTATCACATTAGCAAAGCCTTCATAACGGGAGGGCAATAAGAAAATATCAATGGTACGGAAAAACGATGGCATATCCTCCACAAATCCCAGGAAATCAACCTGCTCGCTTACACCGAGCATCTTTGCATTTTTCTCCAGAGTGTGCAGCATCTTTCCCTCCCCGGCGATAAGAAGTTTGTACTTTAAGGGATCATCTTTCAAGAGCTTCATCATCTCAAGCAAATGAAGATGACCCTTCTCTTCCGATAAGCGACCGGCGCAGCCAAGTATGATCTCACCCGCTTCTGCTTTGTAAAGGGGTACCACATCCTGGTGGTACCTGGATACGGTAAATCCATTGTAGATCACCTTGATCTTATGCTCAGGTATGAGTTCACTGTTATTGGCCAGAAGGGTACGTCTGGTCTCCTTTGAATTGGCTACAACATGGGTCAATACTTTTCTGAATAGGTAACGATTGAGCTTGCTGTTATTCAAAGGAATGGCGCTGCCTCTTCGATAAATAATATTTGGAATCCCCGCTAACTTTCCAGCTATGGAGGCAACTTTCATATCGTAAGAAAGATTAGTCAACAATACACCCACCTTCTCCTTCCTGAAAATCCGGACCAGTTTCAATACTTTAATAGGATTAACGAAACTCAGGTTGCTGATTGAAAACTGGTAACCGGCAATATCCAACTCATTTAATTTCTTTGAAAGCGGGCTCGAGGGCGAAGAAATGTAGATGATCCTGTAATTCTGGCTGTTCATGCTCGAAATGATATCCAGATGCCACTTCTCCCCTCCTCCCCAGGTATCAAGTGAATTAAAGAAACAGATGGTCTCCTTCGCGGTTCTCTTTTCTTCACTGTAAATATTCCTGAGTTTTACGTATTTTAGAAACACCTCATGGGCCGAGTTCACACTTACGATAAAACCGTAATATCCATCCATGAAACCTCTCAGGAGGAAGAAATCCTTTAGGAAACGCCAGAAGGGTCGAAAGGTCAGATTGAAAAAGCCGGCCTTCCTTCCCTGTTCATAATAGGAACGGGCCTGGATAGAGGAGAATTTATTTATCTGGAGCAGGTGTTCGCTTACGGAATAGTAGGAATAGTGCAGTAGATCTCCTTTTAAATACATGCGCCTGGCTCCAGAGCTCATTTCGTATTTGTCATGCGGATTAATACCTCCCCAACTGCCCTTCCTGGAATCCCATAACCTCAATTTACGGGATGGATACCAGCTGGTATGACGGATCCATTTTCCACAATAAGAAGTAAGCCGGTTAAAATAGTAGCCATCATGGGTCCAATTCTCCTTGACCCTTAAGATGGAAGCCTTCAACTCCTCAGACAGGGCCTCATCGGCATCCAGGGAGAGAATATAAGGTGAGCTGGCCTGGAGTATCGCCCAGTTCTTTTGCTGAATATGTCCGGCAAATTTATGCTTGATAAACACAGCATTGTATGAACGGCAGATCTCCTCGGTCCGATCGCTTGAATAGCTGTCCACCACAACAATTTCATCGGCCACACCCGAAAGTGAGTCCAGGCAGCGCCCAATATTACGCTCCTCGTTGTAGGTGATAATGACAGCTGAGATTTGTACCTTCATCTTACTCCTGCAAATATACTCTTTTCACCCGCTCGGGAACGGAGGTTAGTATCTCGTAAGGGATGGTCCCGGCCTGCCTGGCCAGTTCAGAGACAGACTGCTGTTTTCCAAATAGTTCCACTTCATCGCCTTCGCAAACCTCCAGTCCGGTAACATCAATCATGACCATATCCATGCAGATCTCACCAATGGTCGGGGCCATCTGACCATTCACATACACGAAGCCTTTACCATTACCCAGGCTCCTGTGAAATCCATCTGCATATCCCAGGGGTATGGTGGCAATGGAACTAAGTCGCTTAGTCAAGCCACTTCTTAAATACCCCACCGTTTCTCCAGCAGCAACGGTCCTGATCTGTGAAACGGTGGTAAGAAAGGAACTTACCACCTTCAAGGAGGGATCTTCACCTATACCGTGAAGGCCGATTCCCAGCCTGACCATCTCGTACTGTGCATCCGTGAATCGCTCAATGCCGGCTGAGTTCAAAATATGCTTCCGGAACGTAAGCCCAAGGGCTAAGGAAAGCTGGGAACACATCTGATTGAAGCCCTGGATCTGCTCACGAGTAAATTGGTCATGGTGGGAATCTCCGGAAGCCACCAGGTGACTGAATACTGATGCCACTCTGAAATCAGTATGCTGAAGCCAGGGAATCAGCTGCTCCAGGTCTTTTTCACCAAAACCAAGACGGTGCATCCCAGTATCCAATTTCACATGGAGTGGGAAATCCTGAATGCCCCGGCGATGAAGGATCTTTTGAAGTGCCTCTACACCTCTCAGGTTATAGATCTCCGGCTCCAGCATGTAATCAAGCATGGTCCCAAACCCGGAGGGATCTGGATTCAATACCATAATAGGCAGATGAATCCCGGCCTTTCGCAACTCAACACCCTCATCAATAAAAGCAACTGCCAGGTAGTCCACCTGGTGATATTGCAGCAGTTTTGCAATCTCGATATTCCCGCTTCCGTACGACAAAGCTTTTACCATCACCATGGTAAGCACACCTTCATTCAACAGCGTTCTGAAATGATTCAGATTGTGCACCATGGCATTCAGGTCTGTTTCCAGTCTCGTCTGGTGGGTCTTGAGTTGTAGCTCTTGTGTAACTCGTTCAAACCCAAAAAGCCTGGATCCTTTAATCAATATTATTTTCTCATGAAACAAGGTTCTATCCATTCGTTTCAGGTAGTTTTCGGTATCCCTGTAGAAAAGGGATGAAACAGGGAAAAGCGCCCTGTGATCTGACAATGCGGGACCGATCCCAATAAACAGATCAACTTTTTTACGCTTGAGAAGCGCTGCAATTTCGGTATAGAGTGCCCGGTCCTCCTGACCGCTTTGCAGCAAGTCGGATAGAATAACCACCCTTCCTGTACGACTGTCTTGCTGACCCATTAAATCAAGTGCAGCAACGACTCCTCCGGTATCAGAATTATAAGTATCATTAATCAAGGTGCTGCCCATAATCCCCTTGAGTATCTCCAGGCGCATGGAGACCGGCTCCAGCTTTTCTATCTGCTTGTTCACAAACTCAGGGGGGAATCCTTTCTCCAGGCAATAGGTAACTACATGCAGCGCGTTCTCCACAGAAGCATCATCAGAGAAAGGCAGGAGGAAGTTAAATTTCTTGTCTTGCAGTATCGCATCCACTGAGGTTTGTGAGGATGTTCGCCTGGCTATCCTGTATTTGTATCTGGCCTCACCCTCCATGCTCCAGTCCACCGTTTCAATCTGAAGGTCTCTCAGATAAGTACGCAGCGGTACTGAGCCAATAGTGATATCGGCCCTGCAAATCACCTTATGACACCCCCGAAACAGTTTCAGCTTCTCTTTGAGTTTCTGCTCCATGCTTTCAAAATGCTCCTGGTGTGCACTTCCAAGATGAGTAAAGATCCCGGTATCGGGCTGAATCACCCGATTCAATTTTTCCATTTCACCAGGGCGGGATATTCCTGCTTCTATCACGGCCAGTTGATGCTCAGGTGTAAGGCCCCATACTGAAAGAGGAACACCTACCTGGCTATTATAACTTTTGGGACTCCTGTGGATTCTGATGGTATCGCCCAGGCACTGGTGGATCCACTCTTTCACAATGGTCTTTCCATTGCTGCCGGTAATAGCCACTACCTCGCCATCAAAAAGCTGACGCCTGGCTGAAGCGAGCTCCTGCAAGCTACAGAGGGTATCACTGACTACACAGAATCCGGCTTCAGGGTACTCATTGTAATCGGGAAGACTTGAAACCAGGAATGCACGAACACCCCGCTTATAAAGCTCACCAATGTAATTGTGCCCGTCGTGCTGCTCTCCGGTCAGTGCCACAAAAAGTGTTTCCCCGGAAGGTGTAAGGGTCCGGCTGTCAATGGAGAGACTGGAAAAAGCCTGCTTAGCCCTTCCATGTACCTTCCCACTGAGAAGGGAAGCTAATTTTCCAAGTGTCCAATCCGCTTTCATTTATCGCTATCTTCTCGATTTATCATTTGCATAACAAATCCTGCAAAGAGGTTCATAAATATCAGTTTCTCCCAGAACGATAAGTTTATCATCCTCCGACAAGCGATGGGTGTAGTTGGCAAGGTTGCCACATCTGACACAGATGGCATGTACCTTGGTCACATATTCAGCAATGGACATTAAACCAGGTATGGGTCCGAAGGGAACCCCTTTGTAATCCATGTCCAATCCTGCAATAATAACCCTTACACCACTATCTGCAAGCTGATTACATACATCAACCAGACCATCATCAAAAAACTGTGCCTCATCGATACCTACCACCTGCACCCCGGTGGCCAGAAGTAGTATATTGGCAGATGAATCTACAGGGGTACTGTGTATGGCATTCTCATCATGAGAAACCACCTCCTCCACAGAATACCTTACTTCAATGCGGGGTTTAAATATCTCTACTTGTTGCTTTGCAATCTTTGCCCTTTTGAGCCTCCGGATCAGTTCCTCAGTTTTTCCCGAAAACATCGATCCGGTAATAACCTCGATCCAACCCTGTCCACTGGATCTACCTGTCGTATTTTCAAGAAACATGATACAAGATTATATGAAGATTATCGTTAGTTTTGTATAGTCCCAGTATAAAACTCACAGCTCATCATGGAGATAAAATACACCATTGAAATCCTGACTAAAGATATACAAGAAATCGAAAAATTGGTTGGGAACCTTCGGAATTCTAAGGAAGCTTCATCCATCGAATTGGACCTGGCATTGTCAAAACTCAGGAATGTCTATGAGATCCTGACCATGATCAAAGCGGATCGTCTTCATGAAATCATAAGTGATACACCATTGCAGGAAAAACCTCCCACCGGGGCTACTCCATCTCCTAAGCCAGAACCAACACCGGAACCAGAACCAACACCGGAACCAGAACCAACACCGGAACCAGAACCAACACCAGAACCAGAACCTGCCTCCAATAACGAAGCTGCAAGCTCCTCTATTCTGGCTGAGAAGTTTTCTGCAGAATCCAGTATCAACGAAAACCTGGCTGAAAAGCTTGGGAATGAAAAGGATGCAAAATTGCTTGGTCAGCCCATCGACAACATCAGCCGCAACATAGGAATCAATGACCGCTTCTTTATTATCAGGGAGCTATTCGAAGGGGAGTCGGATCGATTTGCCAGCATGGTAATTGCGCTTGATCGTGCGGAGAGTTATCAGGCTGCAAGCAACATCCTTAAGCAAAAGTTTGAAGGAAATATGGATCATGAAGGGGTGGAAATCCTTGCAGGACTCCTTAAAAGAAGATTTATCCGGTAGCTATGTCGAAGCTCTACCTGGTTCCTACTCCGATTGGAAATCTTGGTGATATCACGCTAAGGGCCATTGAAATATTGAAAGAAGTGGACCTGGTGCTTGCGGAGGATACGCGGAAATCCGGAATCCTTTTAAAGCATTTTCAGATCAACAAACCAGTCCATTCTCACCACAAGTTTAACGAACATCGCACCATTGAATCCCTTGTTCAACGCCTTATGGGTGGCACATCCATCGCCCTGATCTCGGACGCTGGAACACCCGGAATATCAGACCCCGGCTTCCTGCTGGTCAGGGCATGCATTAAGGAGGGAATCACTGTAGAAACTCTACCTGGTCCAACAGCTTTTGTTCCGGCACTGGTCAATTCAGGTCTCCCCTGTGACAAGTTTGTATTTGAAGGTTTTCTTCCACAGAAAAAAGGCAGGCAAAAGCGTCTCACTGAACTTGCAACTGAGACCCGTACTATGATACTTTATGAATCGCCCTACAGGCTTGTAAAAACTTTGTCCCAGATGACAGAACATTTTGGCCCGGACAGAAAAGGATCGGTCTCCAGGGAACTGACGAAAATTCACGAGGAGACCGTTAGAGGCACCCTGGAGGAACTTGCCCAACACTTTGGCCAAGGAACCGTTAAAGGTGAAATCATTATTGTGGTTGAAGGATCCGGCGCTTAGTAGGATCTGACATTCCCGCTTCCGGTGATACTGATTGATAGCTCCGGATTTCCCAAATAAATGATATCACCCGATCCTGTAATTGTTGCGTCCAGCAAATCGGTGGCCCAGACATAAATGTTACCGGAACCTGTATTGGTAGCATCCGCATCCGAAACTTCCAGTTCAAGGGCATCAATTCTTCCCGAAGAATTAAGCGAATACTCAGCCACCTCAGCATCTCCACTTAGCTGGACCCTTCCGGAGCCACTCAAAAGCACATCCAATTCAACTCCATCTAAAAGTATAGCACTTACTTGGCCAGAGGAGCTATGCCGGATATCTACTTCGACTGCTCCAAACAGGGTACCACACAGGATAGACCCAGAACCAGACTGAACAGCATCAACTATGTTTACATAGCTACCAAGGATACTAATATGCCCGGACCCTGAATTACCCAAATCCAGTGTTTCAGTCAGAACCGAATCGATCTCCATATAGCCAGATCCTGAGTTAGAAACTTCTACTTCTGTGCTTACAAGAACATCGGCAAATACCCTACCTGAGCCTGTGAGGCTTAAAAGCTCTGTTTCAGGCATGGATACATATACCTCCACATTTGAATTTGATTTTAAACACACTCCATTCTCTATCTCTATTATGAGGGTATTTCCCGATATATAGGTTTCAATGATGGGCAGCAGATTCTCCTGGGCTCTTACCTCCACACTGTATGTATCCGACCGGGTAACTATCAAATCAAAAGATGCCGTATTAACTACACCGGTGAAATCCTCAATCTCCCGAACCTCGTTAATCACCTGACCGGAACCATTCACACAATGACCGAAATAATTACATCCCGTAAGTGAGGCAATTCCAAGTACTACTCCTATTAACCATATTCTTCTCATCATTTCATCTGATCTAATTAAACCTAATCACAACTCTTCAATCAAATAGACAAATGAAAGAACAAAAAGATGCATCCTCCCTGTTCTATAAGCGAGTACCTGGTATACGCTATCGAACAGATATGTTGCACTTTCGGTCAGATTTATCATATCTTAACACTTGTGAAAACAAGTATAACAATCTTATTTACTGCATATTATATGCTTTGGCATATATTGTGGAATATAAATATCAGACACGTTAACATTTAAACACAAGGGCCATGAAAACAATAAAAATATATCTAAGCATCGTAGGATTTGCGATCTCAAGCATCTGTTTCGGACAGCTGCTTTCACAAAACAACAGTGATCCGCTCTTCTATTCCGCATCTTATAATCTGTCAAGCAATCGCATAGAACACCGGGTTGATCCTTTTCCTGCCAGATCCATCTCCGGAGACCATTTTGAGGCTCCGCATCTCAGTAGAACCTTTTATGTTTCTAGAGAATTTATGGATATTGAAACATGGATGACCAAGCCCTTTGAAAGCAATTTTTACGAAGAGGATTTGCTGCTTGAAGCATGGATGGTCTCTCCTTTCGAAAGTAGCTACTACGAAGAGGATCCAATCATTGAAGTGTGGATGACCAAACCCTTTGAATTTGATGAAGATATTGAAGAGGAGATCGAAATTGAAGCTTGGATGACCACAATCTGGATTTAACAATCAACATTTGGTGTACGCTTTCGTACACCTCTGTTACACTTTCGTTCGGAATTAATCAGATTTAACATTTGTGAAAAATGCCTATACTTATCTATTCTGCAGTCTCTTACAAAATTTGGCACGACTTGTGATATTAAACTGGCAACACTGAAACCTAAAAAATTGCAAGAGTCATGAAAACAACTAAAATTACCTTAATCACCGCACTGATAGTCCTGGGGGCTATGTTATTCGCACAGGCCGACAAGGTCCAATATATAAATGCTGATTACTCTGAGAAGAGCAGCAAGTTTGAAAACCTGGTAAACAAATTCCTGAACAAGACAGAGGGAACTGAAAGAGATGGATACAAGGAGCCAGTTGTATATATGTCCTACACCATGCACCAGCCCGATGTTGTTTATGAAGAAAATTATGGCGCCGAAGCCTGGATGACCTCGCCCTTTGAATGTGGTGTGGCTGAAGCTGACCTCGATGTTGAAGACTGGATGGCATCTCCCTTCGAGAGCAAGTATGCGGATGCTGAGCTGGAAATCGAGAACTGGATGACTTCTCCCTTCGAAAGCTCTTATGCGGATGCTGAGCTGGCCGTCGAGAACTGGATGACCCGCCCTTTTGATGCTACTGATCACATTGAAATCGAAAGCTGGATGACTGCCGCCTTTTAGGCGATCAGATCAGACCTTGCATCTATATATCACAAGAGGCTGCCTTTCTCAGGCAGCCTCTTCTATTTTAAATGGCGGAGCTAAGTTTAAAAAGGTGCCGGACCGTCAAAACCATTGTTCGTTCCAATATCATTATTGGTCAGGCCTTCTGCTTCCTTATTCATCTTGGAGGAGATGGTGAAACCGTTCTCATCATCTTCGGCCATGGCCAGGGTGTCGTCCATGTCCACAAACTTGGCAAACTCACGTATGAATTTCAGGTGGATATCGCCTGTGGGACCGTTTCTGTGTTTGGCAACAATTATCTCAGCAACTCCTTTCAATGAGTTACCTTCCTCATCAACATCAATGCCATAATATTCGGGACGGTGGATAAAGAGAACCAGGTCAGCATCCTGCTCAATGGCACCTGACTCGCGAAGGTCAGAAAGCTGCGGGCGCTTGTTCCCGGAACGCATTTCCACACTTCGGTTCAGCTGAGATAGCGCAATAATGGGAACATCCAGTTCCTTGGCAATGCTCTTTAGAGAGCGGGAGATATGACTTACCTCCTGCTCCCGGCTACCTGAATCCTTTGATCCGGTCATTAGCTGAAGGTAGTCGATCACAATGGCTTGAATATCATACTTCTGTTTCAATCTCCTGCATTTGGCCCTGAATTCAAATATGGAAATAGCAGGTGTGTCGTCCACATATACCGGAGCCTTTTCCAGGTCCTTGATCTTATACTCCAGCTGCTCCCACTCATAATTTTCCAGGCGGCCCGTCCTGATCTTGTCTGAGGCCAGTTGTGTTTC
>RCND010001975.1_pt1 | contig 11496 bp, 7 predicted proteins | sample 2041351 | NCBI WGS metagenome assembly RCND01 (sample SAMN09708230, study PRJNA481090) | Marine sediment metagenome, whole genome shotgun sequencing project. | biome: marine sediment; feature: ocean; material: sediment; isolation source: Sewage treatment plant 12B marine sediment (STP12B) ...
AATGACATAATATAGGTTACTATTTGACGGGTCTCATCTGATGTGATATTGGGGTGCGCTGCCATCATGACTTCTCCCCAAACACCTGAACCACCTTTTACGATTTTCTTTTGAAGATAAGGTATCGCGTTTTGATCATCTTTGTACTTCTTGGCAACGTCCATATAATTTGGTCCAATAGATGCCCCCAATTCTTTATGGCACGTTTTACAATCCATCGCTTGAGTTAAGGCTTTTCCGGTAACTGCTACCGAAACCTGCTGGTGACCTAATGACATGGCTACCTTATCCATTCCTTCCAAATAATCTACCGAAACAAAAATATTGGATGGGTCAATAGCACCATCTTCGGCATCCGTAACCGAAACTTCATAAGCCACTGGTTGACCAGAAGCATTACCACTAGTAATGACTATGTCAACTTCAGGTCTAGAATTACCGGCAACAACGGATACACTTGTACTTTTTGCTGACTCGCCCCCAGTGTCTTTCACCTCCACAGAAATTTTGTACTCACCGGCGACATCGTACGAATGTAAAATTTGAGGTTCGGTCGTTTCTTTGGTCGTACCATTTCCAAAATCCCAGATATACGTAATTGCATCTTTCTCACGGTCTCTAGCCTCAACTTTTGCAGTTACCGACAGTGGTAGTTTTCCGGAAGTCTTATCTACGATTATATTATCGATAACTGGTGGACGGTTTCCATCCTTAAACTCCACATAACTTAGTGCAGAATCGTCGTTTTGGGTAAACCAACCGCTACCATATTCCAAAAGATACATACGCCCATCAGGTCCCATTTCCATATCTATCAAACTGTTTACTTTTATATCAGAAGCAAACGGTTCCATTTTATTAAAATTACCATCTTCAAACAGATGCACTGCCTTCATCCAACCCCGCATCCAATCATAAATAATGACTTTTCCGTCAAAATAGCTTGGCAATCCTCCACCGTTTTCATATTCATCAGAATAATAGGTTGGGCCAGCCATGGCGTTTCGACCACCTGTACCTACCTGTGGAAATTCTGTAGTTTCAGCGTAAGGATAAAAAACAAAGGCCGGCTGTGCTGGTGGCAGCGCTGTTAAACCGGTGTTATTTTTAGAGTCATTCATGGGCTTATTAGGGTCAAAGGCCAATCCACTTTCCCCTGTCTTATAGTCATAATCGACATATGGCTTGTTATCAGCTACAAACAAAGGCCATCCGAAATTCCCAGCCTCGCGAGCTTGGTTCACTTCATCATGACCTCTAGGGCCTCGCGTCTCAAGTTGATCTTCTCCGGCATCAGGACCAACATCGCCCCAGTATACATATCCTCTTTTAGAATCTACTGAAATACGATAGGGATTACGATGACCCATAGTATAAATTTCAGGACGAGTTTTATCCGTGCCTACGGCAAATAAGTTGCCTTCTGGAATATCATAGCTACCATCTTCATTGACTTTTATACGAATTATTTTTCCGCGTAAATCATTGGTATTCCCTGAAGAACGTCGCGCATCGTATTGTTGTTTCCCCGGAAGATCGTTCAAAGGCGCAAAGCCATTATTCACAAATTTCACACCCTTTTCATCAAAAGGCGTTGAATTATCACCTGTAGATAAGTACAGTAATCCATCACCTCCAAAAGCAATGGACCCACCTGTATGGCAACAGATTTCCCTATCAGAACCTACATCGAGTATTTTTTGTTCAGAATCCATATCCCAAACACCATCTTTATATTTAAAACGGGATAGACGATTAACTTCCTCGCTCCCTGTAGGGGCATAAAAAGCATATATCCAATTATTTTCCGCATAGTTGGGATCTTTTTGCAAGCCCATCAGTCCTTCCTCAGCATTTACTCCAGGCGTATTCAATGATTTGTCATATACATCGAGCTTCGCAATTTCATTAAGTTCTTTTGTGGCATCGCTGTAAAGCATAACTTCTCCCCTGCGTTGGGCAATAAGCACATCGTTATTGGGAAGAATGGTCATTTCGATCGGTTCGAAAAACGCACCCTCGGTCAACGTGATTTTAGAAAAACGGTCAATTGCAGGCGGTATTTGCGAAGTCGCCTTTGAATAGTCCAAAAGCAAGTTTTCACCCATGGTATACTGAATACCACCAAGAATGTGTTTTAAGAAATTTTCATCTTTATAACTCTCATCAGTATGACCCGCACCAGTATAAAATGCACGGCCTCCATCAAATTCGTGATACCAAGCAAAAGGGTGATAATCTCCGTTTTCCCCACCTTCGTATGTGGATTCATCAACCGTCATTAAGACATTAACATCAGGATTGATTCTTTTATAGTTATAAATTTCATCAGAACGATGCCAAACCGAATCTTTAAAGTGTTGGGTAGCGATGAAGCTGTTATCCTTAATAATAAAATCGGCTTCAGGTGTGCCCGAAGGGTGGCTTAAAAATTGCGCTCCCACCAACTTGTTGTACCAACCCCAGTCATATTCGCAATCGGCAGCTGCGTGAATACCTACATAACCTCCACCCGCTTGAATATAGCGTTCAAAGGCAGCTTCTTGATGGTGATCAAGAACATTCATTGTAGTACTTAGGAAGATGATACTGGCGTATTTTTCAAGATTCTCTTCCGTAAACAATTCGGCGTTCTTGGTCGTATCTACTTCGAATCCGTTCTCGGCCCCTAACTTTTGAATTGCCGCAATACCAACTGGAATAGAAGTATGTTTATACCCCATAGTTTTAGAAAAGACCAATACCTTCGGATTGCCTGGTCTTTTTTTATCTCCACAACTGTTCAACACTAGACCGAAAACTGCGACTAGTAGCAATACCGTTTTTTTCATAAATGCTTTTTTGAGGTCATTTCCATCGCTATTCTGAACCTAATTCCCCACGAATGGAAAATCAAATTTTGATTAAATTAAGCGTCGAAAATACGCATTAGCGAAAGAATGTGCCAAATACATTCGTTGTAAAGCTTTATTTTTATTGAATATCTAGAAAATTTCAAAATTCTGTGATAGAAATCCAAGAATATTATTTCAAAAACGATTCGGAATGGCGCGAATGGTTACATGAAAATTACAAAACTCGAGAAGGTATCTACTTGATTTTTTATAAAATCGAACACAAGAATGATAGCATGCGATGGGAGGAAGCCGTGCGCGTAGCCCTCTGCTATGGCTGGATCGATAGTACAGTCAAAAGTCTTGGCAATGGAAAAAGAAGACAATACTTCTGCCCAAGAAAACCCAAAAGCGTTTGGAGCAGGGTCAATAAGAATCATATCAAAGAGCTCGAGAAAAATGGCTTAATGTATAAGAGCGGACTAGAATCTATAAGTTTAGCAAAAAAGAACGGCTCTTGGACTTCTTTAGATGATGTTGAAAACGGAGTAATACCGAAAGAATTACAGGATGTTTTTAATACTAAGCCTCTTGCTTTTGCCAATTATCAAAACTTTACACGCGGCCAACGAAAAAGTTATCTCTATTACCTAAATCAAGCCAAACGCGAAGAAACCCGCCAAAAAAGAATTAACGAAATCATTCTCCTTTGTGAAGCTAATGTGAAGGGAAGAAATACGGGTAGATAATCAAACTATTTTTCCTTTCTGCCATACAGGCGATAATATATCACCGAGGCAATACCGCCTATAATGGCAAATACCGTCAACATCCAAAAAACATTTTGATGACCTATTTCCTCACCAGGGTGTGCATCCAACAAATACCCATAGGCTGGTCCTGCAAAAATATCAGGTGTATAGCCTATAACAGAAATCAGACCGACTGCCGTACCGGTTAATTCCAAAGGTATTTTGCCATCACCCATAACGGCGAAATATAAAGCCCTTGCCGAATATACGCCCACCGCAATAATTATTACAGACAAAAAGAATAGTGCAGTAGCCGATGGTTCGATACTACCTGAGGCAAAAAGAATTCCACCAATTATAGATAAAACAAAACTCAAAATCAATACTTTACTTAATCTAAAACGATCTACTACTACACCGAGTAGAATTCCCGTAGCGGGCCTTAAAAATTGTAAAAAGGCACCCACTTGAGCCGATTTTACTTCGTCATACAACATCACTTCATTGGCATACTGTGATAAAATATCTGTTATTTTATAGCCTACATACGCGCAAAGAATAATAACCATTAATAGTATGACCGAGGGAAGTTTTAAAACCACCAATATTTGACTCAAGGAAATTTTCTCTAATTGAATTTCTTTCTCATCAATACCTGATTTCATAAAAAACCAAGTCAAAACACCAATAATCACAATGATAACTAACGCACAGTAAATTACATATTTAAACGCTTCTTGTCGATCAGGAAGTGTCGCGGACGCTACATTTTCAGAAATAAATAAGGAGAAAATAAATACCCCCAACAATCCAAAAAGGGCCCCAATAAGTCCTCTGCCCCCATCCAACAAGCCAAATGCTTTGCCTTGCGCATTTGTTCCGCCCCAAACCCTTGCCGCTTTGATCATGGGTGCCCAGAAGAGAAATATAGTTGTAAAACCCCAATAGCCGTATAACGCCTGAAGGACCCCGAAACTTGGAAAAGAGGCAAAAATCAATCCACCTGCGGCCGTCATCCAAAGTGCTATGGCCATTAACTTTCTAGGAGGGTATTTATCAGCCAAGGGGCCTCCTACTAAATATGATATAAGTGCAACTATACCATATGCTGAAAAACAAAGTCCTAATTCGACATTATCCAGTTGAAAAACATCCAATACGGTGGGTCTAAAAACTCTAGGTAATACAAAGGGAACTATAAATACGGCTTCCCCAGCCAAAATAAGCAGGATAAGATAATACCAGGGTGCAGTTTTTTGCATAGGTCGGAAAGGTACTAAGAACGAATGGAACCTGAAAAGTGGGATCAAAGTGAAATAGCACATTGTCACAGAACCTTTATCTTTAGCTTAAAACAAAAACGCAATGAAAAAATTTATTTTTATTTTCCTGATTACACTGCCGCTTATTGCGCAAGACCCCGTTACCACAGGCCCTGAAAAAGGGAGCCTGGTATTAGCAGGTGGCGGTTTCATAGGTGCTGACATTACGAATACCTTTATTAATCTCGCCGGAGGAAAAGATGCAGCTATCGTGGTGATTCCGACAGCTGGAGGTGAAGATAGCTATGATCACAATGTATGGTTCGCAAAACAATTACGTGAATATGGCTGTACGAAAGTCACGGTTTTACACACCTATAATCGCACTGTGGCAGATTCCGATAAATTTACACTTTCTCTAAAAGAAGCCACCGGGGTTTGGTTTAGTGGTGGGCGCCAATGGCGATTAGTAGATGCCTATGCTGATACTAAAACCGAAAAAGCAGTTTGGGAGGTATTGAAAAAAGACGGGGTTATTGGCGGCACTTCGGCAGGAGCGACTATTCAAGGTTCGTATCTTGCAAGAGGTGATACGAAGACCAATCAAATCATGATGGGAGACCACGAAGAAGGATTAGCTCTCATTAAGAATATTGCCGTAGACCAACATGTGCTCGCCAGGAATCGTCAATTTGATATGTTCGAAATTATCAAAAACCGACCAGAACTTTTGGGTATTGGCTTAGATGAGAGCACGGCTATTGTTGTAAAACAGAACACCTTCGAAGTAATCGGAGATAGCAAGGTCTTGATTTATGACGGAAATTTTTGGTCTCGAGACCAAAATGACATTCAAAATCCCCCAGAAACGGAACAACTATTCTACTTTTTACAAAAAGGCGACAAATACGACCTCAAAGAACGAAAAGTGATGGCCGATATGCTGAATTCAAATTGAGCAAATTTTTTACCTGCGAATTCCGCAGTTATGGCTATACAAACAAAAAACTGACTTCATCAAGACACAAAAGCCTTCATTCTCGGTTCCAAACATGAAATCACGACGAGTTCACTATTGTAATTTTTACCAATTATCAATTTAACCTTACCTTTGTGTAAAGTTTTGTGGGGTGTACCAAGCCAACGTGTTTCCGTTATTGGTTTTCTTCAAAAGCTTGATGGAAATGTCAAAATTACCCAAGCAGAATCAGTTCTTGGATTTATCTGATTATGGAAGGCCTATTGCAAAAATCATCGCCAATTCATTAAAAAATACCGCCTTCACTCCTATTCATGTTACCATTGCCTTTGTGATATCAGGACTCATAGCAATCGCTTGTATTTTGAATCATTATTACTGGGCAACAGCTTTTTTCCTAATTCTCAAGTCTATATTAGATGCTGCTGATGGTGAATTGGCTAGAGTCAAAAACACGCCTTCATACACTGGAAGGTATTTAGATTCTGTGTCCGACATTATTTTAAACCTTTTGATTTTAATCACTATTTGGTATGTTACAGATGGTTCATTTATATATGCCTTACTTGCTTTTTTCGGTATTCAATTGCAGGGAACATTATACAATTACTACTATGTCATTTTAAGAAATAAGCATAATGGCGATACTACCAGTCGTATTTTTGAAAACGAAACCCCTGTTGCCTTAAAAGGTGAAAAGCAAGGTGATGTCAATATTTTATTTGGATTATACACCTTATTTTACGGAGTCTTTGATAAAATTATCTATCGAATGGATCGAGACGCGGTCGAAGCACAGCATCTGCCCAATTGGTTTATGACAGCCGTTTCGGCCTTTGGTTTAGGCTTTCAATTATTACTTATCGCCATAATGCTCGCCTTTGATCTTGAAGACTACATCATTCCCTTTTTTATTTGTTATTCCATCTTCATATTTATTTTTATTGCTATTCGTCGATTGATAAATCGTTAAGAATGGTTATTTTTCGCTTATAGAAAAATTCAGATGCGCATTATATATTTTTCACTGCTTCTTGCCCTATTTGGCACAAGTTGCACCCCAGACAAAAAGGAACAGTTTGACCTAGTTATCCAAAATGGAACTATCATTGATTTGGATACGGGAGCGGGCACAGAACAGGATATTTTTATCACGAAAGGAAGAATAAAAAAAATACTTCCATCGACAGCTGGCTTCTCTTTTGAAGCTACTCAATCCATCGATGCTACCGGAAAATATATCTTACCTGGGTTTTGGGATAATCACACCCACTTTAGGGGTGGCGACAGTCTCATTGAGGCCAATAAGAATTTTCTGAAGTTGTTTATTGCCAATGGAATAACAACGGTAAGAGACGCTGGCGGTGACCTGACCGCTTCCGTTATGAATTGGAAAGCACAAATCGCGGCAGAAAAGCTTATCGGACCTACCATATTTACTTCTGGACCAAAAATAGATGGTCCTAATGGTACTTGGGCAGGTTCTTTAGAAGTGGAAAACGAAGCTGATATAACCAAAGCTCTTGATTCATTACAAGCTATTCCAGTGGATTTCGTAAAACTTTATGACAGCAAAATTTCTGGCGAGGCCTATCTGAAAACGATTTCAGAAGCGGAAAATCGCAACTTGATTACCTCAGGTCATATGCCATTTACAGTTGAACTCGATGAAACCATTGGTGCCGGTATTGATGCCATTGAACACCTCTATTACATTATGAAGGGATGCTCGGCTGAGGAAAGTCAAATCACGCAACAGTTGGTAGATAAGAAAATCGGATTCTGGGATGCCATGCCGGCTTTAATGTCAACCTATCAAGATTCAACGGCTCAAAAAACCTTTACTGATTTAAAAGAAAATAATGTATTTGTAGTACCTACGCTTCACATAGGTAAAGTTCTTAGCTACCTCGACGAAGTAGATCATACCCAAGATGACTATTTGAAATATATATCCCCTGGACTTGAAAAAACTTATGAAGGACGAATTCAACGAGCATTAAATGCTTCCGAAAAAGCAAAACAAGACCGGAAGGATTTGGATACCTTTTTTGGTCGTCTTACAAAATCTTTAAATGATGCGGGTGTTGGCTTATTGGCTGGCTCTGATAGTGGTGCATATAATTCTTACACCTATCCGGGTATTTCGTTGCACAAAGAATTGAAAGAAATGGTTGCCAACGGAATACCGCCCTTAGATGCCCTCCGTGCTTCGGCCTATAATGGATCAAAGTTTCTAAAAAAAGATGCCGATTACGGCTCGGTTACGGTGGGTAAAGTTTCAGATTTGGTAGTTTTAGATGCAAATCCTATGGAAAATATTGAACACACCCAGAAAATTAATACTGTAATTAAGGGAAACCAGACCTTTTCAAAACAACAATTGGAGGCTCTCTTAGAGGCTGCGGTTCAAAATTAGGTGTACTCCTCTAAAGGGGGAATCTATCCGATATCAAGTAAAGTAAGATGAAAAAAATAATTTTATTTCTGACTATAGGAGTTTTTATTTCCTGTTCACCATCCCAAGAAAAAATAAGCCCGACTGCGATTTTGATTTCGAATGTAAACAGTATCGATGTACGCAATGGTTCAGTTTTGACCAATCAACACATCGTAATTGATTCAGGGAAAATAAAGAAAATAACAACTGAAATTCAAAATGCCGAAAAATATACCACTACCATTGATGGAAAGGGAAAATACCTCATACCCGGTCTTTCGGAGATGCATGCACATATTCCTCCGCCAAGCACAGCTGCGGACCGCGTAGAAGAAGTGCTTTTTCTTTACGTCGCCAATGGCATCACCACCATTCGCGGCATGCTTGGACACCCAGGGCATCTGGCACTTCGCGAAGTTGCCAAAGAGGGTAGAATCATAAGTCCACGAATTTTTACATCGAGTCCGTCCTTAAACGGAAATTCCGTAAAAACAAAAGAAGAGGCTATATCAAAAGTAACGGCTTATCAAAAAGCCGGGTATGACTTTTTGAAAATACATCCGGGCATACAACGTGAGGTATTTGATCAAGTAGTCATAACGGCTGATGAAGTCGGCATACGATTTGCCGGTCATGTACCCGTTGCTGTCGGCATTCGTCATGCGTTGGAGAGCAAATACGCTTCTATTGATCATGTAGACGGTTTTCTAGAAGGTTTGGTTCCTGAATCAGCAAATGTGCAACCTACGGATAATGGGTTTTTTGGATATGCTTTCACTCCCTTAGCGGATACCGCTAAAATTGATGAACTCGTCGGGCTTGCAAAAGAAAACAAGGTTTGGATTGTACCTACTCAAAGTCTGTTTGAGCGCTGGTTCGCACCAATTTCATCGGATGAATTGCTGCAACAACCTGAAATGAAATATATGCCGAAGGCTACTTTGGAGAATTGGAAGAAGCGTAAAGATGAATCCATAGACGATACGAATTTCAATGCCGAACAATGGGCGACATTCGATAGCATCCGTAAATTGCTTATTGCAAGATTAAATAAGAACGGCCATGGCATACTCTTAGGTTCTGATGCCCCACAATTATTCAATGTACCTGGTTTTTCTATCCATCACGAAGTGCAAGGCATGTTGGGGGCAGGCATGTCTCCTGCAGAAATTTTAGAATCAGGAACTATAAATCCAGCAAAATATTTTGATATGACGGATACCTTCGGAGAAATCAGGGCAGGTCTTGATGCTGATTTGGTGCTTCTTGATTCCAATCCTCTCGAAAATATTAGCGCGCTTAAAGAAATTGCAGGTGTGATGCTCCAAGGTCGCTGGATACCAAAAGAAGAAATCGAAGAAAAATTGGCGATTGTATCGAAACATGCCGCTCAAAACTAAACAGACCATGAAGAATCTATTAGTACCTTTTCTATGCTTACTTAGTGGGTTCATTAGTGCCCAAACCCTTTTGCTACCTGACCGTGTTTTTGACGGGGAAGAAATGCATGAAAATTGGATAGTTCTGGTCACGGGAAATACGATTTCTTATGTCGGTGAAGCTAGTGGGGTAAAAGTACCGAAGAACACTACCAAAATCAATTTAAAAGGCAGAACGGTGATGCCCGGGCTTATCGAAGGACATTCGCATTTACTCTTACATCCATACAATGAAACCACATGGAACGACCAAGTTTTAAAGGAGTCTCCTGTCGAACGTGCCATTCGCGGAACAGTTCATGCCAAAAATTCTTTGATGGCAGGTATTACTACTACGCGTGATTTGGGAGCCGAAGGTGCTGGATATACTGATGTTTATCTTAAAAAAACTATAGAAAAAGGTATCGTAGTCGGACCGCGAATGTTGGTCGCTGGTCCTGCAATCGTTGCAACGGGTGCCTATGGTCCAAAAGGTTTTCATGACGGAGTGCAAGTACCTTTGGGCGCAGAACCTGCAAGTGGTGTTCCCGAAGTAATTCAAACCGTGCGCAAACAATTGGGCAACGGCGCCGATTTCATAAAAATATATGCGGATTACCGCTGGACGCCAGGAGCGCCCTCTCAACCTACTTTTTTACAAGAAGAAATTGATGCCATGGTGGCCACAGCAACCAGCGCTGGTAGCTACGTGGTAGCGCATGCAAGCACCCCAGAAGGAATGAGACGCGCCATACAAGGTGGCGTAGAAACTATAGAACATGGTGATGGCGGCACATTGGAAATCTTCAAAATGATGAAAGAAAAAGGAATAGGCTTCTGCCCTACTTTGGCGGCAGGTGATGCCATTACCCAGTATGGCGGTTGGAAAAAAGGCATCGATTCAGAGCCAGAACGTATCAGAAATAAGAAAAAATCGTTCAAATTGGCCTTGGAGTCAGATGTAGCTATTGTATTTGGCGGCGATGTAGGTGTTTTTTCACATGGTGAAAATTATCGTGAATTGGAATTAATGGTCGAATATGGCATGTCAGCATCTGATGCTTTGAAATCGGCCACCTCCTTGAATGCCAAAATTTTTCATTTGGAAAAGCTGGGAAGGCTTCAAAAAGGGTTTCTAGCAGATATTATCGCGATTAAAGGCAAGCCTGATAAGGATATTAGCCATATGCGTAGCGTGAATTTTGTAATGAAGAATGGTGAAGTTTATAAGAATGAATGATACGAAAGAGCAAGAATATTGGACTAAACGTTACCATGAACGGCACACCGGTTGGGATATCGGTTACCCCTCTACGCCTTTAAAGGAATACATTGACCAACTTGAAGATAAAACAATTTCTATTTTAATTCCCGGAGCGGGTAAGGCTTACGAAGCAGAATACCTCTGGCAACAAGGCTTTCAAAATGTTTTTGTGATGGATATTTCTGAATTTCCACTGAAACAATTTCAAGAACGAAATCCTGATTTCCCAAAAGAACACCTGTTATTTGAAGATTTTTTTCAACACAAAACCCAATATGACCTCATCTTTGAACAGACCTTTTTCTGTTCGTTTGTTCCCACTGATGATAATCGAAATACCTATGCCAAGCACATGGCAAAACGCTTAAAATCCGCAGGGAAACTAGTGGGTGTTTGGTTTGATATTCCCTTAAGCAATACTATGGACAAACGACCCTTTGGAGGAGATAAAAAATTATATTTGAGGTATTTAGAAGCCTATTTTAGATCCCTAACTTTTGAACGATGCTATAATTCGATTCCACCAAGAATGGGGAATGAATTGTTT
>RCND010001976.1_pt1 | contig 11495 bp, 6 predicted proteins | sample 2041351 | NCBI WGS metagenome assembly RCND01 (sample SAMN09708230, study PRJNA481090) | Marine sediment metagenome, whole genome shotgun sequencing project. | biome: marine sediment; feature: ocean; material: sediment; isolation source: Sewage treatment plant 12B marine sediment (STP12B) ...
TTTTTCTGAAATCAATAGTTTAAAAACCACAGAAAATAATATTGATATAGTTAAACGCCCAACGGGAGGCAGAGCAATTCTTCATGCTGAAGAACTTACCTATTCCGTAATTATGCCAAACTCTGATCATCTAAGTGGCAAGAAACTTTATGAAGATATTTCAAATGCAATTGTTTATGGCCTAAAACAGTATGATGAAAAATTAGACCAAGTAAAACTCGAAAGTAATAATCCTAATTTTTCCAATTTACTTAAAGCGCCTTCCGGATCAATTTGTTTTGCAAGTACAGCAAAAAGTGAAATTAAATTCAATGGTAAAAAGCTTGTTGGCAGTGCTCAAAGAAAAATTGGATCAACAATACTTCAACACGGATCGATACTTATTGGTGATCAGCACAAGCAGCTTATAAAATATTTGGATGTAATCAAAGAAGAGAAAACTAATCTAGAAAAAGAAATGAATTTCAAAACTATTGAATTATCTTCTATTATTAAAAATGATGTTGACATTTTTCAACTACAAGATAAGATTGTTGCTGGTTTTGAAAAAATCTTTAAAGCAGAGTTTGTTATAAATAAACTAGAACCTGCCACACATTAATTTAGCAAAGTCCCATTTCTACAATGAAATTAATAATTAAAATCAATAAGATATCACTCTTGCTCTTTATATTGTTTACTGTACCTCATTTTGCAGAAAATGAACCTATTGAAGTTTATTTGCAAGGTAAAAAAATTACAGACATTAAGAATGATGGGGTTGATATTTGGGTCGCAACAGAGGGAGATGGAATTTATAAGTATGTAAAATGGAAGAACGAATGGATGAATTATTCTTCAGCAAATAATAAAATTAAACAAGATTTCTTTTATTGCGTTGAAGTTGGGCCAAGATATATTTGGGCGGGTTCTGCCGATGGACTTTACACTTTTGACAAAAAAAGAAATAGATGGAATAGAAAAAGTTTTGCTCTTGGCGGCCAATTTGGCAACTGGATTAGAAGTTTAAAGTTTGATAAAAAAGAAAATAAACTTTGGATTGGAAGATTTAAATATCTTACACAATTTGATTTGATCACAAAAAAATACACGGACTTTGACTTAACAAAAAATAAAAACGACAAAACTAATTCAGTAAAAACAATTGATCTTGATGGTGACAGCCTAATCTGGATTGGTGTTGAAGCTGGAATACATAAGCATGTTAAAAGTGATTCATCATTTACAACAACATTTTATGATAGCAAAACAAATTTTTTCTTGAATGAAGGCGATCAAGTTTCTGTAACAGATATGCTTTTTGAGCAAAATAATATTTGGATGGGAACTGATGAATTCAGAACTGCCGAAAATCCGGATTTTAACTTGGGCGGGCTATTTAAATATGACCGCGGTATAAAGTGGGTCCGTTTTGATGAGTTTAATAAACTGAACGGCAGCGGTATTTATTCAATAGAACTAACTGGTAATTTTATTTGGACTTCTGTGTATTCATTCGATCCCAAAACTAAAGAGATTAGCGGCAAAGGAATAAATTTAATAAACAGAAAAACTCTGGAATCGAAAAAATTAGACAATAATTTACTACCCAGCACGATTTATACATTGCATTATGACGGTGAGAATATGTGGTTAGGAACAAACGACGGAATTAGAAAAATAAGATTGACCAATTTACTTGTTCCGAATTTTAGTTAAACGGAGAAAGATTTGACAATTGAAAGAATAAATGAATTAGAAAAAATATTCACTAACAAAACTATAGCTATTGTTGGAGACATGATGCTCGATGGATATCTTTGGGGTGACGTAACAAGAGTTTCGCCCGAAGCTCCGGTTCCTGTAGTTGAAATTGATAATGAATTCTTCCGCTTTGGAGGAGCTGCAAATGTTGCACTTAATATATCCAGTATTGGCGGCAGTCCCCTTCCGGTTGGTGTTATTGGTAACGATAGAGATGGGAAAACATTTCTTAGTTTAATGGACAATGCAGATCTAAATTCTGACGGAATATTTTTTGACAAGCAAAGACCAACAACAACAAAAACCCGTGTTATTGCTGGTAAACAGCATGTAGTAAGAATCGATAAAGAAAGTAAGGATTCAATCAATAGTGAGTTAGAGCAAAATATTATTCAATTCTTAGAATCAAATATTAATGAAATTGATGCAATTATACTGCAGGATTATAATAAGGGTGTTCTTACAGAAAATATTATTGAAACTACTATTAAAATTGCAAATGAGAATAGTAAGATCATAACCGTTGACCCGAAATTTATTAATTTTAAGAAGTATAAAAATGCTACGATTTTCAAACCAAATAAAAAAGAAAGTGAAGATATTTTAGGATTACGAATTGTTACTGATAAAGATATTACATATGCCGGCAAAGAGTTATTAAAATTGTTGAATGCAAAGTTTGTACTTTTAACATTGGGTGAAAAAGGAATTGCTCTTTTTCAAAAAGATACAGAGGAAATAAGAATACCGACTAAAGCAAGAAAAGTAGCTGATGTTTCCGGAGCAGGAGATACTGTTATTGCAACTATTACTTATGCCTTAGCTTGCGGAGCAACAATTGAAGAAGCTGCTTATATTGCTAATTACGCTGGTGGACTTGTTTGCGAAGAAGTTGGAATTGTTCCAATAGAAAGAGATAAACTTTTCAGTACTTTGCGAGCAAACGTATGAATGATGTTGCCCTCACAAATATTTCAGAATTAATTAAAATAAGAAAAACACTGAAACAAAACGGTGAAAAAATTGTATTTACTAATGGTTGCTTTGATATTATTCATGCTGGGCACGTTGATTATCTTTTGAAAGCAAAAGCATGCGGCGATATACTAATTGTTGGATTAAATAGTGATTCTTCAGTTAGGAAAATTAAAGGGGTAGACCGACCCATTGTTGGTGAGAATGAAAGGGCTTTTATACTAGCTCAACTAAAACCGGTTGATTATGTTGTGTTATTTAACGAACCAACTCCTCATCAATTAATTGAAAAACTAATACCGGATGTTTTAATTAAAGGCGCGGATTGGTCAATAGAAAATATTGTTGGTCGTGATATTGTTGAAAGTAACGGGGGAGAAGTAAAAACCATAAGTTTTATTACAGAACAGTCAACTACAAACATTATTAAAAAGGTATTAGCTACTTATAATGGCTGATGAACAAAAAACAGAAAAGAAAAAATTTAAGAGACCTTTATTTCATAAGATAGTTAATGTTTTTATCGGTCTAGTTGCCGGTTTATTATTTTTAATGATAATCTTTTTTGGTTTTTCTCAAACGAAAACATTTCGAAATTTTCTTAAAGATCAAATAACTTCAACGGTTTCAGAATCAATTAATGGTACTTTAGAAATTGAAGATATTGAAGGTTCTATTTTATCTTCTCTTATTCTTACTAATACAATACTCACTACTGAAAGCGATACCATTTTTAAAGCTCAGAATTTAGTTGTTAAAACCAGCCCGATTCACTTGCTCCTTAAAAGAATTTTAGTAAGAGATATAATCATAGATAATGCAGACTTCTACCTGCGTGAAGATCAAAATGGAATTTGGAATCTATCAAAATTATCTAAAAGAGATAGCGTTGGAGTAACACAAACCGAAATTAAAGATAGTGCTTCTAGTTCATTCCCGTTCACAATTCAAGTGAATAATCTTGCTATTAATAATCTTAATTTTATTCGTCAGACTTATAGTAATCTAAATTCTACAAATAATCATAAGCATTTAAATACTGATGATTTAAAATTGAGCGGAATTTTTCTAGATGCAAAACTTTTTGCAAATATTTCCAGCTCAACAGTAAGATTATTCTTAAAAAACTTTTCTGTTGAGCCAAATTTTCAATCATTTAATCTGAGGAAGCTAAGCGGTGATTTTGAATTGACTGAAGATCACGCATTAGTAAATAATCTTATTTTTATTACCGATAGCTCTAACATAAAACTTTCTGCCAAAATTAATGAACTAAATCTTTTAGGAAATGTTGAACTTAGAAATTTTAGGGATTACCCGATGGCTGTTGGATTTGAAGCTTATCCTTTAAATTTTAGTGATCTTTATACTTTTATTGACGCTACCGATTTCTTAAACGGTAAGGTTGACCTTAATTTAAAAGCAAATGGGTACTTTGGGGATTTTAACGTCAAAGAATTGGATTTAAATTTTATGAATTCCTTTTTAAGCCTTAACGGGAAAGTGCAAAAACTTCACACACCAAATAATTTATTCTTAGATGTAAATATCACAGACTCAAAAATTGTTGAATCTGAGGCTTACCAATTAGTTAAAGGATTAGATATACCACTTTATCCAAATGTGGTTTTGGAAAACTTAAATGTAAAATTTATAGGTGAGCCAACAAGATTTCATACCGAGTTAGTGGGAGATATTAATAATGCTAATGTTTTTATTGATCTCTACATGGACCTTCAACCCGAACAAATTGAATATGATTTAGAATTTAATACCAAGAAATTGAATATTTTTCCCGTTACTGGTTTTGAATCATCTCTTACAAGTAAGGGCAAAATAAAGGGATCAGGCACAGACCCAAATTTGATGGATGCTTCATTAGATGTTAAGGCTTTTAAATCTTCAATTGACAGCATAATAATTGATTCACTTTATTTCACGAGTGTAATTAAATCAAAATTGTTAGATTTTAATTTAAAGAGTAATGTTAATCAGGCAAGGACTATGGTTGCCGGCAAACTTGACCTTACTGATTCCGGTGAACCAAATTACGATCTCATCGGCAACATTAACAACCTAAAACTTCAAGAATTTACCGGCGACAAAAGAGATTCTTCAAATTTGAATTTAAACTTTTCTGCAAACGGTAAAAATCTAACGATTGATGATATGGTCGGCGATTATGAAATCACATTGCTACCATCTTATTTAAGAAATCTTAATTTGAGTGAGACTAAATTGTCGCTTTCACTTCAAAAGGAACAAGAAGATAGAAACATCAACTTAAAATCGGAATTTGCAGATTTGAATATTGACGGTCAATTCTCGCTTCAAAAAGCAATTGATATTTTGGTTTACGAAGGGAATACGATTTCAACGATACTATCCAATAAGCTGGATGAATTGAATCCGATAGATAATGAGAGTGATAGCTTATCAATTTCTTTTACTGAAGAAGTAATACCTCCAATAGTTAAAGAAGGTATAGAATTTCACTACAATTTCCTATTTAAGGATTTTGAACTTATTGCCCAATTTTTAAAGAACGATGAGCTTGATATTGTTGGTTCCGGAGAAGGTTCTGTTAAAAATGATTCTCTTAATTTTGAAATTTCAACAGATATAAAAATCGAAAACCTACTTAACAAAAGAAATGATAATATCATATACCTTTCCGAAGTTGAAGCAAATCTTAATTTTAGCAGGGATAATCGAGAAGTTTCATTCAACAAAATGTTTGGAACTGTGTCTTTGGAAGGTGAAAAGATTTATGTCGGTACTGAATTTAATAACATTGAAGCTGATTTTATTTTTAACCAAAGCAAATTATTCTTTAATACATCCTTGCAGATTGGAGATGATTTAACTACTGAACTAGAGGGGATTGCCACAACAAGTGCTTTTAATGAAAAAATTTATTTAAGTAATGTTGCCTTTTATTATAAAAACATCCCTTGGATAAATTACGATACTTGCACAGTGCTGTTCAACTCAGACGGTGTTCAGCTTTCGAATTTAATATTAGAAAATGGTGCTACTGTTATAAATTTAGATGGTCAAATTAATAATGACGAGAGTCACAACTTTTTTGTAAGTGTGGAGAGTATGCCGGTTGAGGTACTTTCTAATTATCTTTTTGATGATCAATCACAACCCTTAGGTGGAAATATCTATTTAAATTTTGTTTCAACAGGGGAGCTAAGAAACCCGAAAATAAATGGGGATTTAAATATTAATAATATCTCTTATAATAATGTAAACTTTGGATCGCTAACAGCTGTTGTAAACCACCGAAATTATAATAGCCTGTTTGATATTGATTTTATTAATCAAGAAAACCTTAGCATTCTACCCTTATTTACTGTAGACGCCAGTTTACCCCTTAAAATTAATTATCTTGATAATGAAGAATATTTATCTGATGATTCTGAGATACAAGTATCACTTAGAGCAAATGATTTTAATGTTAATAGTTTGGGAAACATTCTACCTTATGTAAAAAACCAAAGCGGTAAAATTAAATCTACAATTAAAATTAACGGAACGGTCAATAATTTAAGATCAGAGGGTTCTTTTCTATTAAGTGATGGAAGATTTACTCTTAGACAGAACAATCTCGATTATGGATTGGGAATTAAAACTGTTTTTCAAGATCAGATAGCTACGGTTGATAGCTTTTCTTTATCTAACAAAGGAGGTTCTCAGTACAAAGGTGAAATAATTGGAGAAGGAAGCATTGAGCTAAATAAATTTCCTTTCAGCAATTTTGATTTTACTTTCAATGGTGATCTTGCACTTTTAGGTCAGCAATCAAAATCCAGAAACTCCGCAATATATGGCGATCTTTTCGTAAAAAGTGACAAGAAATGGAAGCTGACTTTTAACGATGACGTTTATTCATTTGATGGAAATATTTTAGTTGAGAACGCAAATCTTGTTTATACTTCCCAAGCAAATAATAGTTTTGGTCAAAATAGAAGAATTATCTACAGAATTATAGAAGATAGTTCTAAAATGAATTTGAGCAATCAAAAGTTTGTTAGAATTCTTAAGGAAACAGAACAAAATAAGATTAAATTAAATAATGAAGAAAAAACGAAGTTAAACTTAAATACCAATATCATCATTAATAATATTGCCAGCTTTAATTTTATTATTGCTCCCGATCTCAACCAGAAACTAAGTGTTGAGACAACAGGTCAGCTTGAATTTAAGACTGTAAGAAATGAGTTAAAAACACAAGGAGCTTTAACTTTACTCTCAGGTTCTCAATTAGAGTTTTTCAAGACTTTTGAAGCTGACGGTAATATTCGCTTTGAAAATGATCTGACAGATCCAAACTTTGATATAGTTGCAACTTACAGAGGTGAAATTGAAAACTTTGAAAATACCGGCAGCACCGAAGAGGTTGCAGTTAAATTGAAACTTAATACAGCTTATTCAAAAATTAGAGAAAATCTATCAGGAAATAACCAGTATTTATATGTTTATGTCGGAGCTTCTCAAATTGAGAATGATATACCCGACTTAAAGTATGATCAATCGAATGCTTTAACATTTGTTATATTCGATCAGCTTAATCTTGATCTTAATGATGAGCAGAAATCTACTTTGGGTTCAATGACAGAAAATGCCGCATATTCATTATTGGGTTCTCAACTTACCAGTTACTTAAATTCAACCTTGGGTGGCTTAATAAGTAATATAAGACTAAATAAATATTCGGGACGTGATTCTTATAAACTTCTTTTCTCAGGTAAGTATAATAATATCAGGTATTCATTTGGCGGCAGCTTTGGTTCTCAAACTGATTATTTGCAATTGAGCAAAGCAGATATTAAGGTTGAATACTTATTTAATCCAAAATTTTTAATTAGGCTTGAACAAAAGTCTCCAATAATTGAAACAAGTACGGAGGAACGCGTTCAGGAATTAGCTCTTAAATATAAATTTGAATTCTGATGAAAGAAAAAATCACAGCATACTTTAAAACAAATCAACACGTAGTCATTACATCAAAAGCTTTAAGTAAAAAACTTAAACTGAAGAAAAAAGATACTGAATACTTCAAGAATGTTCTGCACTCCTTATATAAGGAAGGATTGTTAACAAAAAGCGGTAAAAGATACAAATTAAACAAAAGTGCAGGCAGAAAGCATGTTGGTAAACTTCAACTAGTTAATGATCAGAACTATGGATTCGTTGTTCTTATCGATAAAAAAATGAATGATGTTTTTATTTCTGAAAAACACTTAAATACGGCTTTTGATGGAGATAAAGTTGAAGTTGCCCTCTTTGCGCAACGGAAAGGTAAAAATCAAGAAGGGCAAATTGTAAATATTATTGAAAGAGCAAGAGAAGAGATTGTTGGAATATTAAGAAAATCTAAATCTTTTTATTTTGTTGATCCGGATAATAGAAAAATTCACAGAGATATTTATGTATCATCAAACAATTTGAAAAAAGCTAAAGATGGTGATAAAGTTGTTGTTTCAAATATTGAATGGGAAAATTCTCAATTAAATCCTGAAGGATCAGTAATAGAAGTTCTTGGCAAAGCTGGAACCTACGACACAGAAATTGCATCAATTGCTAGAGAATTTGGAATTAGGTATAAATTTTCTAAGGCAATTTTAAAGGAAGCTGAAAATGTTTCTAAACAATTATCATCTGAAGATTATTCAAATCGATTGGATTTAAGAAATAGTAACGTCTTTACAATTGACCCCAAAACTGCAAAAGACTTTGATGATGCAGTATCAATAGAAAAACTTGCAAACGGAAATTTTTCCATTGGAATTCATATTGCTGATGTTAGTCATTATGTTCAACCCGGAACGGAGATCTACAAAGAAGCAATTAAACGAGCAACCAGTGTTTATCTTGTAGGTAAAGTTATCCCAATGTTGCCCGAAGAATTATCAAATGGTATCTGCTCCTTGGTACCTAATGAAGATCGCTTAACTTTTTCGGTGATAGTTGAATTTACTCCAGATGGTAAAAGAGTGTCTTACAGAATTAGTAAATCTGTAATTAATAGTAAACGACGATTCACTTATGAAGAAGTACAAGAAATAATAGAAAATAAATCCGGTGAACTGGTTGATGAAATTCTACTTTTGAATTCAATTGCAAGAAAACTAAGAGCTGAACGCACCGAAAAAGGAAGTATAAATTTTACCACCCCTGATGTTGAATTTATTTTGGACGATAATGGTTCGCCAATTGATATAATAATAAAAGAAAGTAACGAGAGTCATCAACTCATAGAAGAATACATGCTGCTTGCCAATAAAATTGTTTCTGCTCATGTAAACAGAAAGGGTGAAAGAGAAAAAACGCCGTTCGTTTATAGAATTCACGATTTGCCTAGTGAAGAAAAAATTCATGAGTTTGCAAAATTTGTTCAGTCCCTGGGTTATTCATACAACCCTAGTGACATTAACAATTCTAAAGAACTTCAAAAAGTTCTTGAGCAAGTTGCCGGAACTGAAGAAGAGGCAGTTGTTAACGAAATAGCAATACGCTCAATGGCAAAAGCTGTTTATTCAACAAAAAATATTGGTCACTTTGGTTTAGGATTTCAATACTATTCTCATTTTACTTCACCAATAAGAAGGTTCCCCGATTTAATCGCCCATCTTCTAATATATGATTATTTGAATAATGTAAAATCCAAAAAGTTTGGCTTAAAGAAGCTAGAAGAAATTTGTGAACATTCCTCTTTGATGGAACGAAATGCAATTAATGCTGAACGGCTTTCAATAAAATTGAAACAAATTGAATATCTAAAAAGTAAAATCGGTGAGACTTTTAATGGTGTTATTTCCGGCCTTACTCATTTTGGAATTTTTGTTGAACTTAGCAGTAATTTGGCTGAAGGTCTTATAAATCTGCGCGACCTGGATGATGATTATTATGTGTTAGATGAAAAAAGTCACTCAATTGTCGGATCTACAAATAAAAAGCAGTTTAGACTTGGAGATAAGATTAAGGTTAAATTAAAGTCTGTAAATGAAGAGAAAAGGGAGATTGATTTTACTCTTTTTTAATCTGAATTTTATTTTTATAATTAGTATTAAAAGTACAAGGCAGAATAATGAATAGATTTATTTATGTATTATTTTTTTCTATTATGGTTCCAAATTTTTTATTTGCACAATTTGGTAAAAATAAAGTTCAACATAGGGAACATGAATGGAGATATATTCAGTCGAAGCATTTTGATATTTATTTTTCTGAGAATGGTGAAGATGCAGCTGAATTTGCGGCACAAGCTGCAGAAGAAGCTCTTGAAGATATTCAGCAGAAATTAGATTACCAAATTAATAATAGAATTGCACTAATTGTTTACAATTCCCATAATGAATTTCAAGAAACAAATACTTCTGATAGTTATCTTTCTCAAGGTGTAGGTGGTTTTACTGAACCATTTAAAAATAGAGTTGTTTTCCCATTCGAAGGTTCATATAGTAAATTTAAGCACGTGATTAGGCACGAACTTGTTCATGCAATAATGCGGGATATGCTTTACGGTGGAACAATTCAAAACATCATTGCAAAAGGTATTACTCTTCAACTCCCTATTTGGTATCACGAAGGAATGGCAGAATATTTATCAAGTGATTGGGAAACTAATTCCGATATGTTTATTAGAGATGCAATAATAAATGAATATCTTCCGGATATTAATCGGTTAGGCGGCTATTTTGCTTATCGCGGCGGACAATCATTATTCAGATATATTGCCCAAACGTATGGTGAAGAAAAAATTGCTGAACTTCTTAATAATGTAAAAGGCAAGGGTAATGTTAACAATGGTTTCAAGGCTTCAATTGGAATTGACTTAAACGAATTGAATGAAAAATGGAAAAAAGAACTTAAGAAAACATATTGGCCGGAAATTGCATCAAGAAAAGATCCCGATGAAATTGCAAAAAGATTAACTGATAATAAAAAAGCCGGTGGATTTTATAATATTAGTCCCTCTATTTCTCCTCAGGGCGATAAGGTAGTTTTTATCTCTGACCGGGATATTTATTTTGATATTTATATTATGAATTCTTTCGATGGTGAAATTATTGATAAAGTAATTGAAAGCGGACGAACCGAAAATCTTGAAGAACTAAATGTTCTCTACCCTACTTTAACTTGGGCTCCTGATAACATAAGAATAGCATTAACTAGTAAAAGCGGTGGATATGATGTTGTTAAAATAATAAATACAGAAACAGGCGATGATGAAGACCTTCCATTTAAGCTCCACGGAATTGAATCTGTTAGCTGGTCTCCCGACGGAAATTTTATTGCACTATTAGGAAGCGATTCTAAACAATCAGACATTTATGTGTATGATTTTGGAACCGAAGAACTTAACAATATTACAAACGATATTTTTAGTGAATATTTACCGGCTTGGTCACCGGATAATAATAAAATTTTATTCTCCTCTGATAGAAATTCCTATACTAAGGATAACTTTATCCAAGATGGATTAAATATGTTCAACTTAGAAAGTTATCAAATGGACTTATTCTTAACTGACTTAAATACTAAGGAAGTAACCAGAGTAACTGATTGGTATTACAGTGATGAAAAATCAGCAGTTTTTTCACCGGATGGCAAAGAAATTCTTTTCGTATCTGATTTTAACGGCATTGACAATATTTACAAGAAAAAAACGGATGGAACACACTCGTTCCTGATTACAAAGACACCGTAGTATTGGATTAATAATGATTAATAATGATTAATATTAAGGAATTTGATAAACTTGA
>RCND010001977.1_pt1 | contig 11495 bp, 9 predicted proteins | sample 2041351 | NCBI WGS metagenome assembly RCND01 (sample SAMN09708230, study PRJNA481090) | Marine sediment metagenome, whole genome shotgun sequencing project. | biome: marine sediment; feature: ocean; material: sediment; isolation source: Sewage treatment plant 12B marine sediment (STP12B) ...
CGGTGCAAGCCCTTACCACGGTGAGAAGGGAACGACCTGGGAAGGAGGAATGCGGGTTCCACAAATGGTTAAGTGGCCTGGGACGATCAAACCAGGAACGATCGTTAACGACACCATGAGCCAAGAGGACTGGATGCCGACCCTGGCGGCAGCAGCCGGTGTACCGGATGTGAAAGAAAAACTCGCATCAAAAAATGGTTACAAAGCCAACGGTAAGAAATTCAGAGTTCACCTCGATGGCTACAACTTCAAACCTTATTTTGAGGGTAAAGAAGAAAAGGGACCGCGAAGAGAGATCATGTATTTTGCAGCCAGTGGCATGCTTAATGCGATCAGAGTGGATGATTGGAAAGTGGCATTTGCTACGGAGAGAGGTGCCATTAATGATGCCGCCAGAGAAACTCCAGCATGGCCGGTTATCACTAATTTAAGAGCGGATCCATTTGAGAGTGCCTCACGAGAGTCTGGTATGTACATACGTTGGTACGCAGACAATATGTGGTTGATGGTACCCGCTCAGGGGTTTGTCCAGAAATTCTTTGGCACACTTGAAGGCTACCCGTTCCAGGCCGGTGGTAGCTTAAGTGCTGCTAATATCGGCTACCATACGATTGAAAGACAAAAAGCTATGGGCAACCTAAATAAATTGATGGATATTTCCATTCAAAACTAAGCTATAGGATAGTAAAAGCCCGGGTCTGATCATTCAGCCCGGGCTTTTTCATTACCCGTAGGGTGGGTAACTCGTTACCCACGTTTTAGAAGCTGGGTTGGTTTGATACCCGTGCGTAACAAGTTACGCACCCTACGACTACTCAGTATCGGTGATTTCCTCAACTTTTGTATCTGCGTCAGTTTTCATGTTTTCATCAATTTCTTTCAATAAACGAATCTGTTCCGCAAACTCATCCTGATAATTGGTGCTATCCGCGTACTCAGTTATATATTCTTTCGCTTCCCCAAAATACTCTCCGACAATGGGCAGGTTGATCAGCATCGTCAGTACCCAGACAACAAGACCAACAACCAGCGTCATACCAACCGTAACACCCAGACCCTTGGCTACCCCGGCTTTGAAATTGACCCAAAAGACCCTTTTACCTGATTGCAGATACTCGAGGTAGTCGACCACCCCGCCCGCCTCAAATGTTTTGATAATTTCCTTATCCGGTGAGGTTTTTGGCTCGGATTTCATAATGACACCACTGTCTGTTGAGAGACAGACACTATATGAGAGGAACGAGGGTATATCAATTGAAGAGAGTGACCGGTTACCGAATACATTTGTTCCTGCCCCGGCCCAGGACTTACACTTATGATTAAATAGCGTCATCAAACAAAGAATTACAAACCATGGAGTTCAGGCAATGAGTTTTTCCGGCCACAAGTCATTCATCAAAGTGATGCTGATCAGTATCATTTCTGTATTAATGAGCGCACAACTAACGGGTTGTGCCAGCGATAGCTATGCATCCAAAGGTGCCAAACAGGGTGCGGTTCAGGGGGCTGCGGCTGGTGCAGTGGGTGGCCTTGTCAGTGCCTTGATATTCGGTGGCGACCCATTGGATCGGGCTGCACGAGGAGCGGTGTACGGCGGCACTGCAGGGGCTGTAGCCGGCGGCATCTCCGGTAGCAGGGTGGACAAACAAGTACAGGCGCAGTCACAGGCAAATGCACAGGCGCAGACTCAAGCGCAGCAGAAAGCGGATCTTGAAGCTCTGAAAAAAGAAATTGGCAGGCCCGCCTTCAATGGCTTGGCAGCTCTGGCCGAATGCCGACACGATGTAACTTTAGAGAAAGCCAGAAAAGCCCAGAAGTCTAAAAACCCTGATTATCGCCTTGCAGGTCTATGGTTGGAAGTGCTCGCCTATGCTGATTCGCGTCAGGAAGAACATGCCAGCAGCCTGTTACCCGTCATTGTCAAAGAAGAACAGTACATCAAAACCCAGGCCGAGGCTGAGCAGGCCGTGCGGGAAGCCTTGGGAGAACTAACTGTCATCCGCAGGGAATACAATCTTCCATTGGTCTGCGCTGCGTAAGAGCCGTTTTCACCCAGGGCAGCAAATATCGTGACCAAATCAAGTTTTCTCATGGTCTAGTTCACTCTTTTAAGTTTGAATAATGCTATTAAGTGCGACCAGCATATGCCTGAAAAGCCATCCCGGTTTCACTAGCCCTGACATTTCGAGGTGGAAAACCGTAGTACTTTTTGAAGGCGCGGCTGAATGGGCCGGGCTGGGCGTAATCAAGCAAAAATGCGATTTCCTGGATTGAAAGCGGTGTGGATTCAAGATAATGACGTGCGAGGTTCATACGCGTTTCGAGTACGATGCTCTTATATGATGTGTCGGCACGATACAGACGTTTGCGTAATTGGGACGTAGACATCAGCAGTTCTTCTGCGGCCTCTTCAAGTCTCAACATCCGTTTACCAGGACGGCTCAACAATAAACTACGAACCGCCCTGGGTGTATCCATACGCATGTTGCGACCCGGACCCAAAATACGTTCACAAACTGCAGCAGCAACACCCGACATGACTGAGTTGGCCGAAGCAACCGGTAGTTCCAGCCATTGCTGTGGGATTCTCAACTCGCTTTTCTCAGCATCAAAAATTACTTCACAAGGAGCAAACACCTCCTGGTAGGTGTCTGAGTATTCCGGAGGAGAAAAAGCAAAATGAACACTCGAGCCCGTTAAATCCGCTTCCGGGCCCAGAAGCAGTTCAATGGCATGCCAATTGCCACCGATACAATCTTCGGCAATGTTCCGAAAACTTTGCATATGTTGACGCCGTGGAACGGGGCTTACACAAAAGTAGCCATTCTTAACTTCAACTATTTCCACAAATCTGTCAGAAGTCAGGTCCTGATAACGGAATAGTACTTTCAGGGCATTTCCGAGTGTATCGCAACTAAGGGCGGCATAACCCATCAAACCCAGATCAAGCAACTCGGTAGATTTGAGCATTCTCAGTGTCAGGTCAGGAACCTCACGACTGGCAAGACTAACAACAACATCAAGGTGATTATTCGATAGATATTTATCTGATTGGAGATCGGCCGTAGACAGACCTGCACGCTCCATTGCCCTGACAAATAGAAACGGGTGGTTTTCCCGCAGGATATCCTGGATATGTCGTAGCCAGTTAGCCACGATGTGGCTTTCTTCATCCTGTCTTGTGGGGGTGTCGGGGTGGTACTCAGTCATTCGTAAATACTCGACTCATGTTATCAAGCGGATTCGGTTTAAAACTATCTATTAACACATTAAAAATATGATTAGTGGTTCAGCATAGTCACACTGCATCTTGATTTCCACGACTCATCGGGTAAATCACCAAGCGAGACTTTGTTTCAAAACTCACGGCTCCCAAATTTCTTTCATATAAGATCAATTCTCAGTTGCTTTGGACCCCATGCGCAAGGCGAAAAAACCGGCTACCAAGGATACCAGAACGGAAAAGCCACCAGTCATCAAAACAACCGTAAACTCCTGGCTGGCGCTCAACAGGCCGCTGATCGCAGGGGCGGCCATCACACCGATGCCCATAGCCGGCACGCTTAGAACCACGTACCTTCCATCCATGTCCAGGTTGGCGACAATAGTTACCACGTAGCTAATCCCCAGGCCAACCGAAAAAGTAAACAGACATGCACCGATTGCATAATTAAGCAAGGTGGTGCCACTGGCTAACAAGGTAAGCGCCAGCAAGAATACCGTGACTGCTCCGGCAAATGGTCTGCCAGAACCAAACCTACCACCCATCACAACTGCGCAGAGAGAACCCAGCACGGCGAACAGCAGGGTCAGTGAAAGTACATTTCCAACCATAACAGATTCGAATCCAGCTGAACTCGCCATCCGTTCAAGGAAAGCCCAGATCATGGTCGCACTGAAGATAAAAAACATCACGGCAAACAGGGCTATCCAGATTGACAGGCGCAATTGCGATGACATGGCTATTGACCCGTCACCCTGCTCAGGGTGTTTGTGACCAGAGGCTGGTAACCAAGTGAGTGCAGGCATGAGCAATAAAACTGTCAAAGCCATAGCCATCATCAAACCCATGAATCCAAAGCGCGAAATGAAAGTAGCGGGCAAAATCAGTAGTAAAAGAGCACCCAGCATTGCCTCGGCACTGACTTTCAAGCCATACCAGCGGGCCGGGTTATTTGTGTCACCTAATATCGTCGCGCCAATTCCATAGACAATACTGAGTGAACCGCCGGCTACAAAAATGCACAGCATTAACAAACCATGGCTCCGGGAAAAACCAGTCAAGAGTAGTGCCAAACAGGCGATGGCCAATGCAAGCAGGGATGTAGTCTTCCAATTAACCCGCCTGATCCAGAAAAAAGCTGTAATGGTGGTTACCGTATAACCGGCAAAAAACGCCGAGCTGAGTAAACCGACACTCTCATTGTCCAGTCCCCGGTAGTCCTGCGCTGTACCCACGAACAACGGCAACAGGTTATAAAACATGGCGCCAAGAACTGACAAGACCACGGCTGCCAAGATGACACGCCCGTGATTTATTTGCTCACCACTCATATGACTGGTACCCGCTACCCATTGATTTTCTTTAAGCCCAAGCTGTTAATCACGCAGGGAATAGTACGACAATCACAAGCCCAACGCTGAGTGACGTATCATTTTAAACGGTCAAGACTGAGCGGGCACACGCATGTACCAACGGGGGAATGCTGTTATTATCCCCCTACACAGTTAATGGAAGAAAAAAGGCAACCGGCTATACGGTTGCACGAAGCAGTAGATTATAATCTTGCCATTAACCTGACATTTCAATCTGGAGATCCAAATGAACCAATCAGACAGCAACTCGAAACCAACTCGTCGGTTCGGTCGCAGTATTACACTTATCACCTCCATCATGACCATTCTTTTACTGACAGCCTGTGGTAGTACCAAGGTTTATAACAACGACAAAACCGTCGTATACCGTGAAGCCGTCTACAACATTTCCAAGGTAAAAACAATTACTTCCAAGACGACTGGCAAACTTGCAGATGACAGTAGCGTCAACCTGGCCGGTGCTGACAAAAAGAAAATCGAAGCCTACCTGAAACAGGGGCCGATGTATGTGAGAATGGCTTTCGGTCTGGACGAACAGGAAATGCTGTACCGCGCAAGCTCGGTAACGAAGTGGAGTGAGTACAACAGCATGCTCAAGAGTTTTGAAAGTGCCAAAAAGCAAATCACATCATTAATGGGTGACAAGAAGAAGATGCAGTTGAAATTGAAGTAGACCAGGCATCAATTCATACAATCTGCACCCGGTTAATCCGGGTGTATAATGAATTCTATAGCTAGTTTTGATACCCGATGATCATTATTTTTCCGGAGAAAAAAATGAAATATTTCTTTAAGACCCTCACAGCACTAATCGCAGTCTCGTTGATGACAGCCTGCGCTTCCACCACTAACATCCAGTCCGACTATGACCGCAGCGTGGATTTCAGCCAGTTTAAAACCTATGGTTATTACACCCCCATGGGTATCGAAAATCCCAATTATTCCAGTCTGCTTGGACAGATGTTTCGCGACGCAATTGACGCCCAAATGAAACCAAAGGGTTACGTCCTGTCTGATAATCCCGACCTGCTGATCAATGTCTCTGCGCGTATGGAGGACAAGACCCAGGTGAGGACGTATTCAGACCCAGGGTATGGTGGCGGTTATTATGGTTACCGTGGCGGAATGTATAATACCTGGGGCGGTTATGGATATGGAACCAGCACCCATGTCAGTCAATATACCGAAGGCACCATCAATATCGATATGGTTGATATCGATCAAAAACGCATGGTCTGGGAAGGCATTGCGATTGGTCGTGTGGACAAAAAAGACAAGAACGACAACTTGCGTCAGGACATCATGGATGGCGTAGCAGAAATGTTTCTAAACTATCCGTTCCGTGCAGGTCAGTAATTTGATCTGAATTTTCTGCGTTAGTGTTAAACAAAAAAACCCGGCTAACCGCCGGGTTTTTTTGTCGCTATTTCACCAAAGCAGGCAAAAAGAGCAGGCTGAGAAACCAGGAGTAATATAGTTTTATGGAGATTTGGGCTGTCCTGTTACCCATTCTGTTGACGGACGTGGTGAACCCCGTGCTGTTCGCCTTCCTGGTTTACGCCGCCAGTACGAACCGGCCTATTCTGCTCAGTAGTTCCATGTTGCTGGGGCACACCATGGCCTATTTCAGTGCCGGTGTCGGACTCGCTCTGTTCATGGAAAAGATCACGGACTACCTGTCGACGCCACATACCATCGATTTCATCATCCAGTTAATCCTGGGGGCCGTGCTGGTTTGGCTGGCATTTCAGGCACGGAAAGATCCGGGCAAGCGGCCAGATGAAAGTGCACCGCAACTAACCGTTTTGAGCGCATTCTCTTTTGGTGCCATGGTCAATTTTATCGGTATTCCATTTGCAGTTCCCTATTTCGCGGCCATCGACCAGATTTTGAAGACCGATTTTACGGCGATGCAAGTGGTGACTGTATTGCTGGGATATAATCTGATTTATGCAGTGCCATTTGCCATCGTCCCGGTCCTTTCCGCGATTATGGGCAAAAATGCACAGCCGCTTCTAGCAAGGGTCAATGCCGGTCTGGAGCGTGCCAGTACCATCCTGATGCCGTTGCTTCTGGGTCTCCTTGGGCTCGCTTTGCTACTCGATGCGGCCAGCTATTTCATCAGGGGTACGTCACTTTTCTAAGCGGGGGTAGACTAATGTGTACCTCTACGTTTACATAGCATTCAGCACCCGGAAGGCAATCAGAATATCCAGGGTGGGTGATCTGTCCATGCTCCAAACCGTTTGGTGGGTAGCAAGTTGTGCACCCTACTTTAATGATCAGATTTCCGCTTCTTCCCAGTAGACTCCAGCTGCTCTCTGGACTTCTTTAACGCATCCCCACAGGGGTCTTTACTACTCAAATACCGGTCTGCAAGAGACTTGACCAATAGTGAAATACCCACTGTCGCTACCGCAACTGTACCTTTGACTGCCATTGCAGAAGGATCCAGGCCAACGACTGGCTTTAGCAGAGTTCCCGTGACGCTGACAAATGGATTAACCACCATGCTGGCGCTGATACCAATACCTTTACGCAGCTTGGTATTGAATGAAAGAAGTATATTCTCCGTATGGAGATCTACTTCGCCCTTTGCAACAAGCGTCATTTTGTCTGTTTGTGAAATCACGGGTTCCACTGTGACCATGCCTGATTCAACATTAACGATAGCGACAGCACACTCATTCACCGTGAATTTTTCTGTTTTGGCGAAAGGGTTCAGCATGTTGAAGAGCTCACCGATGAAATTGCCAAAAATCAGGCTGAGACCTGAGTTCCCTGTTAATCCAGGCCCCTGTACAACCTCAATACGACCGTCCAATGAGCGCGCAAGATCACGATAGGTAGTACCTGCGCCGCGCAGGTCTGCAAAAATATCCGTTGAACGGATGGTTTCTGGGTCCTGTCCTTCGACTGTTCCAAGACCAAATCGGACATCGTCTCCTATAAGAGATAGTGCAACGCTGGTGATATCATTACCCGCTTTCTGCTCAACAGCCAGGCTTCCACTTAGCACACCGCCATCTTCGCCACGCGCCTGGAAGGGGTCCAGGTACAGGTTCCCATCCGTTACCCTGGAACGGATGTGAATGTCATGAAGCGCCTGGTGAGGAAGGTCAATTTTGTTTAACGTAATTTCAATGTCACTATTGGCGAAATCAATCCTCGGCAATGTGACCGGACTGTCTGGTATGAGATAGGTTTGTTTACTTTTTTCCGCTGCTTGCTCACCGGTGTTCTCCCCCTCATCCGCTTTTTGCAGCCATGCAAGGTCCAGGTAGTTGGATTCAAAAACACCGTTGATTCTTGGTTTACCCTCCAAATCTACACTTATTTCACCGGATAAATCGCTGGGACCCAGTTTGATTTCCAATTGTTCGGCCTGGAATGTCTTGGGCGTACCCTGCAGCTTCATACTCAAACGCAAAGATTCATCGGGCAGCGAATAATCAAGCAGTTCCCCAATAGGCTGCAGACTTGGTACTTTCACTTCTAAACTTAGTGCAGTGCCGATTAAACCGGGCCAGTCACCCATTTGACCCGAAACGGAAATGCTTCTGTCAGCGCTTTCAAGTACCAGGGTTTGGACCTGGTACATGCCTGGGGCATGGCCCATAACCACCTTCAGACTGAAGGGGTTTCGTGGAATGCCAGGCACACCGACGATTTCCAACAATCCACCCAGATCTTCACCGGTTACATCTGCCGTCAGTTCGGCAGTGCCGTCCAGGTCATTTAAATTGCCTTTTGCATAGGCCTGCAAACTACCCAGATCTCCGTCGAGGTCCAGACGGGTTTGCTCACCCTCAGTTTTCAGGTCGAGTCTGAAATCAAAATCACCATGACTGAACAGTGGCAGTGCCAATTGAGTCAACAGCCACTCAAACTCGGGCCCGGAGAAAGCAAGCTTGATATTGGCCCCCGAGAGCGTCGATGACTGCTCAATACTGCCCTGGCTTTGCAGGGCGATCTCGCCCAGAGTCAAACGGATGTCGTGGCTGGTCTTTCCACCAGCAACAAGCTCATTCAGAGGCCCCAGGTTTCCCGCCAATGCAAATTGTTCACCACCAAACTGTCCGTCGGTAGTAAATTGAATCTGTTGATCAACCTTTTGAGTAAGTTCCAGTTTAGCAAGGTGAAAATCAAGCGGTACAGCCCGGTCCGGTGCTTCGTAAAAAAGTGAAAAATCAGCGAGTGTAAAACGGCCTATACTGACGGGCAACTCCGCTGGCGGCACATCGGATTCCGGGTCTGGATCTTTCTGGCCAGATAGAATCTCCCAGCTATTCTCTCCTGATTCGCGTTCTTCAAGTGCGACGACCAGACCATTAATAGTAATGTAATGTACCTCTATCTGATCCTTGAGCAGGCTGAACAGACCAATAGATACCTCAAGATTTGCGAGTTTGGCGAGGTCTTGATTGACAGCCCAGGATGGATTGGCAAAGTGGACATTTTCAGCTTTCAGAACAGGGCTGAATGACCAGTCCAGCTCAAAGGCTCCATCAATCGTCAACGACCGCCCTGTCATTTCTGAAACAGTGTCTTCTACCTTTCCCTTGATCCATGCATCATCACCCAAAAACCACCGCGTCACTGTCAACACTGCCAACAACACCAAGCCCAGAGTTGATATCACTATGCGCTTGCGGTTTTTCATCGTATTAGCCTGTGTTTTTCGGAACCCTTCCAATCATCAGTTTATTCTGAATTGATGTATAAATGTTATTATGTCTCTCTGATCAGCTAAATTACATGATTTTTCTGACCCAATTTTGGACATTTTTGCTCACTGATCTGGCATCAATGTTTCCTTTGCCAATTGTGCCTGAAGCAGGTTGTCGGTCGGAAACGTAAATTGAAAGGTCATATATGTGAGTTCTATTTCATCCATATTGGAAGAAAAATTCTACACAAATAAAAGACTTGCAAAATGTCTTTCCTCATGAGGATTGTCAAATGATTAAAGGATTTGCGATAGCGTTCATTCTGTCGGCAGGTAGCTTGCTGGCGTCTCAAGCAATAGCAACCGAAGAGTTCAGCATGGTCGCGGAGCGTGCCACCCGCAGCTACCAGGACATGCTTGACGTCAGACTCATCCGTGTATTGGTCGTACGCAACAAAACTTTCTATTTCTTCGATGGTGCCCAGCAGCGCGGTATCTCCTACGACTTTTTAAAAATATTCGAAGAGCAACTCAATGAAGAGTTGGCAACCGGCAATTTGAAGGTGTACTTTGGATTTATACCAGTCTCCCGGGACCAGTTGATTCCCGCCCTGCTTGAGGGCCGTGGCGATATCGCAGTAGCCAATCTGACAATCACGCCGGAGCGCCAGGAAGTTGTCGATTTTTCAATGCCCCTGCTCAAAAACGTAAGAGAACTGGTGATCACCGGTGTGGACGTTAAGCCGATGTCCAGCATCAACGAATTATCCGGGATGAGCGTCCATGTCCGCAAATCCAGCAGCTACCACTCGAGCCTTTTAAAAGCCAATGTGAAATTGCAGGAACGTGGCATGCCACCCATCAATATCGTGCTGGCGAATGAGCTACTGGAAGACGAGGATCTGCTGGAAATGGTCAATGCCCGGTTGATACCGGCAGTTGTAGTTGATTCACACAAGGCCCATTTCTGGGAGCAGATTTTTGAAGACATCCGTGTTCATGAAGAACTGGCGCTGCGCAATGGCGGCAGCATCGCCTGGGCATTTCGCAAGAACAGCCCGGAACTGGAACAGGTCGTGAATAACTTCGTAAAGGAAAACCGCAAGGGCAGCCTGATGGGTAACATCCTGTTCAAACGCTACCTGCAAAACACCAGCCACGTTCGAAATGCGCTGGATCCTGGCGAGATGGAGAAATTCAACGCCACCGTAGAGCTGTTCAAAGAATACGCCGGACAGTACGACTTCGACTGGCTGATGTTGATTGCCCAGGCCTACCAGGAATCGCGACTGGACCAGAGCACACGCAGTTCCGCCGGGGCAGTTGGTGTCATGCAGTTGTTACCCAGTACCGCCGCCGACAAGAGTGTCAGCATAGAAGAAATCACCGTATTAGAAAACAACGTTCACGCCGGTGCCAAGTACATGCGTTGGTTGCGCGACACCTATTTCAATGACCCGGACATGAGTAGAGAGGAACAAACCCTGTTTTCATTCGCTGCTTATAACGCGGGCCCTGGCAGAGTCATACGACTGCGCAAGGAAGCCGAGGAAATGGGGCTGAATCCCGATATCTGGTTTGACAACGTTGAAGTGGTCGCCGCCAAACGTATTGGTCGCGAAACTGTGCAGTATGTCAGCAATATCTACAAATACTGGGTTGCCTACAAGCTGGCCTTCGATGTGAGGGAGGGCAAACAGAATGCCAAGGGCGGGTGATAGTGATTACGCACCCAACGAGCACGATTGACCGTTAACAAAGCGTGCGTAACCCTGATGACAAAATCAACCAATAGGTTCTGAAATGGATAATCCGACAACATTACTCGTGGCGATTATGTTCGTAACCATCGTGGTGACAGGGCTGGTTAATATCCTGATGTTCCTGTCAGACCTGGTTGCGGGAAAGAGTAAAACTGGCCCGCTCCATGTGAACTGGATTGCCTTACTGTTGGTCGCCTATTTGAATTTCTTCTGGCAAACGACCCTTATACTCGAAATCGAGGGCTGGGGCTTTCTGTCATTCGTTGGCTTCATCATAGGACCCATCACATTGTTATTCGCGACCAACGTGCTGATTGCGGTACCGGAAGGTAGCGAACGGACCACACTGGATCGCCATTATTTTAAGCTCAGCGGGCGTTTTTTCTTTCTCCTTTTGCTGGTCCAGGTATGGGTAGTATGCCTGGATATCTCGTTTGATTCTGTTAGTAACCTGACATGGCTGGCTG
>RCND010001978.1_pt1 | contig 11494 bp, 12 predicted proteins | sample 2041351 | NCBI WGS metagenome assembly RCND01 (sample SAMN09708230, study PRJNA481090) | Marine sediment metagenome, whole genome shotgun sequencing project. | biome: marine sediment; feature: ocean; material: sediment; isolation source: Sewage treatment plant 12B marine sediment (STP12B) ...
CTGTGATGTCAGGAATTTCTTCCTCATCGTTACTTGTGCAATTCATCATCATTTCTTGTATAATTAAAAATCGTTAATGCTAATAGAATAATGTAAATGGTTTTTGTTAGATTCATAATTTGTTTAAAACTAACTCAAAGCACTAATTATTAAAATGATATAGATCATACTGCAGTTAAATTTATAAATTTTTATAAAATAAATATTACAGTTTACCATACATACAATTACTTCAACTAGCTATAAATAATAAGGTGGATGCTATTACTAATAGTAACGAGGTTTTTAAAAGTGTTCTAATTTTAGTTTCCATTTTTCTATTTTTAACTATTATTACAAAATTAGATTTTCTTAATCTCTTTTGATATGACATAGACTGTCAGTTATTTATGTCCGTATCTTATACTAAGGCATGATACAACCTATTTCAAAATTCTCAGTAATTCTATGTAAGCAATACGTTGATCCGCAAAACCCCTTTTCTAATTATTTATTATGCTTTAAATGACATTGTCTGTCGGTTTATTTGACGTAGGACTTTGATGATTCTGTCCTCTATTTAGTTATTAATCTAAAACCAAATTGATTATGATAGACGTTTTTACAAAAGCAATCGTTAGAGAAATTGGAAGAAATTTTGGAAAAACAGCATCTAGTATACTATTAGGTGATTCACATTCAACACCATACAGGTGAGTAAGTAATGTTAAAAGAGGGGCAGCAGTACTAGGTGCTAGTTCTGGCGGTTATAAATATAAAAATCAACTTGATAGACTAATTAGAACATTTCAAATTAAAGGTAAATTAGCAACATTTAATTCAGCTCAAAATATATACAATGAATATTTTAAATTGGTTGAAGAAGCTAATGCTGATAATAATCTTAGCCTTTCAGAAGTATCGTATTTACTAAGGTAATATGTTAGAACAGGTACAGTTCTTAAAACTATTACAGATGCATTATATGAGTTGGATGCAAGTGATAAAGCTAATATAGTTGTTGAAAAGGCTATATCAATGAACGAATTTATCAAAGAACTTGATAATAATTTTGAGCCAACACCTTTAAAGAAAAAAGAAGTAAATAGAAAACCACTAAGAAATAGCATTATTATTACTCTAATTGCTGTTTTTATGACCATTTTTTTGCCGTATTGCCGACAGTGGAACTATATTTATCCGATACAATGAAAGTAGTACTTGGAGGTATTTCAATATTTTTATATGTACTTGCTTGGGATAATTATAGTAGCTATAAGAGTAAAAAGAAGAGAGTTTTAAAGATAACCATAAAATAGAATTGATTGGTGATATAAAGAAATTAATTGCCGAAGCGGCAAATTCATTTACTGTAAGTGAAAGGTTAGTTGATGACAGCACAGAATCAATTCAGATATAAAATAGTTTGTACACAACATATAATAAAACAAATGAAACTTTAGTTGGGTATTCTAATCCTATGTTAACAACAAATATAAAATAAATGGTTTTTTGGTATGAGATTGTAATAACATCTCTTAAGATTTGAATATTAGTAGTAACCCATTCAATATTTTTAAGAGCAACTAATTAAATTTATTATACTATAATTAATCTCTAATATTAATCTCTAATATTAACTAACTTAAAGTACAGACTAGTATTATGAAATATTTTTTCATTGAAGAAGAATATTTTGAATTTGAACAAGAAGAAATAGGGGATTCGTTATTAGAAGGAAATGACAATGGCAATACCATTCTAGATTTAACTAAAAAGCAAGTTAATCGGATAGAAGTAACAAGACGTTTTGGGGGATATTGGTCTGGTGTTAGCGGTTGTAATGACCGAACTAGAATACAAGGTATTTTCAATGCTAATTATATTGCTAGCTTAAAAAATGTCATACAAGAATATAGTCATTCGACTTATATCGATTCTTCTGCCACTGGAGGTTGGGCTACTCGAAGCGGTAGAGGTACAATAAGTCGGGCACTTTGGTGTAGAGGAAATTTGGTAAATGCGAAGCTGGTTGCAATATTTGAGGATCGAAATTCATGACACATAAGCTCCACATCAACATGTAATATAACTAATGATTTCGTATGATGCTTGTTGATTTTTTGAAAGTATTAGAGTTTGACGAAACACTTATATTTTTATTGCTATTAATTAGTTCTCAGTGAGAGTATTAAATATCAAATAGGCTTTATGGATATGACAGTGTTTTGTTTTGAATTGAGGTAGGACTTTTGTTAGTGAAACTGTTATATGCATAACAACGAGTATAATGATTTATACTTGGCTTCATATAATATTATTTTTATAACTGTTTAATAACAAAAAAAAGAAAAATGAATTTAAAAAGTTTAAGAACCTTAGTGTTCATTTGTGTTGCTATTGTTTCATTAGCATGTATTCATAGTTGTAGTGAAAGTATTTCCCCTACTGAGGAATTAAGTTCAGAAAGTCAAACTTCGAGAGTTCAATTAGTTTTAGTTGATGCTCCTGGAGATTATTTAGAGGTAAATATTGAGATTGTAGATATTCAATATAATAGTTCAGAAGATGATGGAGGGTGGGAAAGTTTTGACCGTGAATATCCTATTAATGTTGATTTAACAGAACTAATTGCTGACAATAGCCTTTTATTGTCAGATGAAATCATTCCTTCAGGTATGTTAAAACAAATAAGATTAGTCTTAAGCGATAACAACAATATTGTTATTGAGGGTGAGCCTGAACCTATTGACCTTGATACTCCTAGTGCACAACAGTCTGGTTTGAAATTAAAATTAGATGCAGAGTTAGAATCTGGTTTTTCATATACCTTTATACTAGATTGGGATGTTGATAAATCAATTGTGAAAGCAGGTAATTCAGGAAAATATATTTTAAAACCTGTTATTAATGTGATTGCTGAAGTTAATTCTGGAACGGTTAAAGGAACAGTTATTGGAAGGTTGAATATTAGCGAGACTGATGCCGTTGCTCTTGAAAATGTTACAGTAGGTGTTTTTTCTGTTAATGATTTAGATAATTCTTTTAGTTCTACTCAAACGGACGTAAATGGAGATTTTACATTTCTAGGTCTTGCAGGAGGTTCTTATATCTTTAAAATTGTGAATTTAGGATATCTAGACTATGAAACACCTCAAGATACTCCAATTGTTGTTGATGTTGGTGAAGTAAATGTATTAGGAGAAAGTATTGAACTTTTGCTGTCTGATTCTATAAAAGGTAATGTTGTGGGGAAATTAACGGTGGATGATGAAAGCCCTATCGCATTGGAGAATGTGATTGTTGAAATATTTGTTTCTAACGACCTCGTCAATGCGGTAACTACAGCAACTACAGATATAAATGGAGATTTTTCATTTCAAGGACTGATGACAAATTCATATGTTCTAAAAATAACTAGTGTAGGATATGATGATTATGAGTCTACATCTATTGATGTTGAATTTGGTGTTTTATATGAAATAGCAGAAAGCATAGAACTATTGTTAGTAGAATAGTATTCTGAAATATATTCGTTTAGTCACGGACAAAACAAAGACTTACATAAAAATGTAGGTCTTTTTTGATTAATTGCACTACCTACATTGATTGCTTGAACAAAGACAAGTGTAATAGGCTGGTTGGAGTAAATTCCTACGAAGGAGTAATCTCATTAATTAATAATGAAGATTCAGCCGCAAGCAATTAGTTATTTTGAGCCTGTTATTAATCAAGAGGCAGTATCTAATTATTGTACTAAGTATATAGGTAGGAAGAATATATTCCACGATTTAATTAGTATTTAATTTTTATTAAATACCACAGTTAATTAGATACTGTGTTGTAATACGTTTTTTTTATTTAAGTTCATCTTTACCTTCAATAAGATAATGGTTGCTTGCAGAACCTTTTGTGCGAGCTTTAAGATGTGGAATATATTCAGGGTCTTTCATGAACGCTAAAGCATCTTCTTTTGATGGCCACTCAATAATTGTTCGAAAAGCAGCTTCAGATACTTTTCCTTCGAGCTATTCGTGACTAGTTGTTCTTGCCAGAAACTTACCTCCGTGTTTTGAAATTAACCTGTTCGCTGATGAAACATAACCTTCAATCCATTTATCTGTGGATGGAGTTATGTCTAATACTGAATAATAAATCATAATATTGAATTTAAAATTAATTACTATAAAATTATATTTCTGTTAATTAAATCAATTGCAAATTTGAGAAATTTTACTGTTGAAAATTACTCAAAGTAGATTTGTTAACTTGTTGTTAATGCCTTAGTATATAGGTGGTTGTATTCTTGCTAAGATAGGTAAAAAGGGAGGAGCTTTGAAATTTATATATTTTTGGAGATCTATTATAGACCCATACATTATATACAATCACTAATGTGGCTTTAGTCGGAGACGCAAGCTATCCGCAACCCGGTGAAATATCTTTGTCACATAATGGTGTTTTGTTTTTAGATGAATTACCGGAATTTATGCGCGAAGTTTTAGAGGTCATGCGTCAGTCTTTAGAAGACAGAGAAGTGACGATTTCTAAAGCAAAATCGACAGTAAACTATCCATCATCATTTATGTTAGTGGCACCTATGAATCCGAGCCCAAGTGGCTATTTTAATGATCCGGATTCGCCAATCACATCCTCACCTGCAGAAATGCAGCGCTATATGGGTAAAATTTCAGGCCCGTTATTAGATTGCACCGATATTCATATCGAAGTGACGAATGTTTCTTTTGAAAAATTAGGAGATGAGCGGAATGGAGAATCCTCTGTAGATATAAGGAAACGTGATGCAAAATCGGGAGAATTGCAAACAGAACGTTTTAAAGATTTGGAAAATATCCATTATAACACACATATGAACACCAAACAAATCCGAAAATATTACAAGTTGGATGAAGCGTCAATGTTATTTTTAAAGTCAGCCATGGAGCGCTTAAATCTATCAGCTAGAGTTTACGGTCGCATTTTAAAAGTATCCAGAACTATTGCCGATTTGGAAGGTGCTTAAGATGTCAAGGGAACTCATCTTAGTGAGGCCATACAGTATAGAAGTTTAGAATGAGAGGGCTGGTTGGGCTAGTTTAGTCTTCCTTTAAGAAACTGGTATTCTCATTTTATACTTTATCCCAAGTGTGGTCGTCATTATAATTGTAGTAAAAGGAATCTATAGTGGCATTATCTGTAAACTCAAAACTTAATTTATCGGTATATGCAGTTCTATTAATAAATTGGTTATCCGGCATAGGAAGTAGTTCCTTTTTTTAGTGCATTGAATTAACCTGATATTTATCATTGTCCTTATTGGTTTATATAATTAAATTGGATAATTAATAAATATTATTATGAAAAAATTACTTATTAAATATTTAATAGTAAGCATATCTATATTGCTTTCATTTCCATTTTTAAATGCTCAAACTCAGGAATTATTAGGCACCTGGAATATTATTGAATTTTCAATGAGTAGTCCACAGGGTGACAATTTAATTACCGAAGAAAACTTAACAAAGGAAGGTTCTATTTGGGATTTATTCTTTTTGAAAGATGGTAAATTTAAGCAAACTAGTAACATGAGTGGCAGCGGAACACTCGATTCCCAAGAAGGTACTTGGACAGTCGAAGCCACTAATTTATCATTACAACTGGAAATGAACGAACAAAAATTTGAATTACTTTATACTTTTGAATTAAAAAAAGACGTACTTATATTAAGTCGTAGCAATCCGATGAACACTGTAAAAATGATATCGAAATTCAGAAAAAAATAGGATTGAGACTGATTAATGGAATTAGATTAATTTAAATAAGTAATTTTTTAAAATCCAAGTATTTGATGAATTATAAACCTCATTAAAGGATATGAAAAGTAGCTTGAATAGGAGGTGAGTACGAAACTGGTGCACAAATCACAGAATAAAAATAAATAGCGATTTGAGTTTTAATTCAAATCGCTATGACTTATACACACCATTGACGAAAGTGTTTTTAGCTTTTTTTTGTAAGAGTTCTAAAAGCTATTTGTCTAATTTCCTTCACTTAAAGTAAAACTTCCGTCTCCATTAAAATTGGATACCGTAATTGTTACAGTCCACATTCCGAAGGTACCAGAAGACGTGACTCCAGAAAAAGAGTCTGGCTCGACATTGCCATTCAATGATCTATCTAAAACGGTCACTCCTTCAGAGTCTTTAACTATCATTTGGAATAATCCAGTTGTAGAAGCTGTAATATCTGCATTGTAGTCAGCGGTAGAAAGGGTGTTTTGCCAGGTAAAAGTTTCGGAAGTATTACCTCCATTTCCTATAAAATCACCTCCGATATCACCATTGACACCCTCAGTTAAAGTTACATTTGCGTTCGAATTATCATCATCATTGGAGCAACTAAATAAAAAGAATACAGTAGAGATAATTGTTAGAATAAGTGTTGTAGGTTTTAAATTTTTCATAATAAATTTGGGTTTGAAGCAAACCTAGAGATTTTTTGACGTTAATTTTTATTTATATTTTTTATATTATACATAAATAATATTTATGTATTTTTTTTTGACTTTAAAAAGGTGTTATTTGTCCAAACACCTATACCCAAACTATTCTATGTGATATTGTCGACGACTCTGCTATCTAATTAATATGTCCTTATTCCACTACTTTAGTTGGCTGATGGGTCTATGCAATTACTAAAGCCAGCCATGGAGTGTTTAAATCTTTCTGCTAGAGCTTGCGATAGAATTCTTAAAGTATCCAGAACTATTGCAGATTTAGAAGGTGCTTAAAATGTCATAGGAACTGATCTTAGTGAAGCTATTGAGTATCGTAGTTTGGATCGTGAAGGCTGGTTGGGTTAAGGTTGCCAATTAAGCGATGAACCGTTACTATTAGGGTTTTTAATTATAGTAATCTTTTTAATATTTTATATATTTATACAAATTCACTTATTATGAAACAGATAATTCTTTTACTCGTATGTACATTTTTGTCTTTTGGTATAAAAGCACAAAGTATTATTGGAGCATGGGATATGTATTCAACTTCAGAAAATGGTGATAAAATGAGAAGCGTAGTCATATTTTCCGATGGTTATCAAGTCCTCTCTACTTATAATGCCAATACAGGAGAATTCATCGCCTCTAACGGGGGAACTTGGAGCTTAGAGGGTGATATCATGACGGAGAAAGTTGAGTTCCATAGCGTAGAATCTGAACGTGTTGGAACTGAAGTAAGTTTTAAAGTTGCTATTACTGACGATACAATTCAAATTGTTGATAGTGATATGAAACTGACACGAATAGATGATGGTACTCCTGGAGAATTGCAAGGTGCTTGGCTTATGTCTGGTCGCGTGAGAGATGGCAAAAAACAAATGAGAGATACAAGTGGCCCAAGAAAAACCATGAAACTATTATCTGGCACACGTTTTCAATGGATTGCTTATCATACAGAATCTAAAAGATTTATGGGAACTGGTGGTGGAACCTATACTACGGTAGATGGGAAATATACAGAAAACATTGAGTTCTTCTCAAAAGATGATTCTAAAGCTGGTATAAGCTTAATGTTTGACTATAGCTTAATTGATGGAGCCTGGAACCATCAAGGCTTTTCTAGTAAAGGAGACCCAATACATGAAATTTGGACAGTAAGAGAATAGTCAGAGTGATGTGATCAATTCTTTTCTAGACTATTATTTCCTTGCTCAGATTCACTATGCGTTTCTTTTTCAATATCATAGCGAGAAATAAATGATGTTTTGGTTTACCATCTTCAAATACAAATCTAAAATTAGTGCTAAACTTGGTCATGTTTGTATAACGGTCTTTTGCGATGGGTAAAAGTTTAATTATCGGAAAGCCTTCTCGTTTGTAATTAGGTTATCGCTGCAACTTATAAGAAAAACTATACAAAGGCAAACAAAAATTCTCAATACTCATAATTAATACTGCGCTTTAAAATTAGTATCATAGTCGTCATTAGAGAGAACAAAGCACGCATAAATTGTCGAAGTTGAATAACTCTCATTTTTAGATGACGAAATAGAAAAGATTATTGTGGTGCTCTTATTTTGGTAAACTTTATTGATCTGGTTATCTTCCATTTTACTGGCGATTGCTTTGTATTCTAGCTCTTTAACTGTAGTTATAAAAAGATTATATTTTTCTTTTTTGTGAATTTGGATATTAATTCTTTTTATGATATCTGAATAATAGTAGTGAATAAATGATTCCGCCTCATCACCACTAGAGGCTTTATTAAAAGCAAATATCGCAGAACCGAATATCTCATCGGATTCTTTTTTCCCCTCTATAAAGTTCCAGTCTTTAGCACTTAAATATTCTTCAACCTCTATTAAATCTTTTTTTTGAAGGCTTAAAACATCTTCAAGGTTTAAATTTTGAGCAATTATCATGTTGCTTAAAATCAATACCAATCCTAAAATTATTTTCCTCATTGGGTTTTCTTTAAATGTTGGCAATGACCTTATGACTAAATTGTAGCACTGTTTCTGTACGTAATTTAGCAAATAAAAACCGAATAGATAATCTTCCAAGATTATCTAAGTCCGCTAGGCCAATTGCAGAATTCTAAAAGCATCTAGAACTTTTGCAGATTTAGAAGCTGCTATAGATGTATTTGCTGTGCATATTAGCGAAGCCATACAGTATCGCAGTTTGGATAGAGAGGGGGGGCTTGGTTAACTTATTGGTTTTTTAGTAGATAATTTAAATCATCGTCTAATTTGTCCCATTTTTTATTTTCAGCATCATAAGAATATGCAAATGAAGCTGTTTGACCGTCATTGGTCTCTTCAAAACCGTATTGTGTTCCATATTTTGTTAAAGATATATAGCGATTTTCTGAAATAGGTAGAATATGAATTTTTGGTAAATTTTCACGCTTGTAAAAAAGCTTTCCATTTTCTATCCAAAATTTTCTAGCACCATAATTGCCAATTATAGATTCATATTGTTTTTTTAACACTTTTAGATCAATAGATTTAACGTAATTAATGTGTGTCAAGGCATCTTTTAAGAAGTAGTGATTTGGTTTGTCTGTGATAATGTTTCTATATAAGGAATCAGCCACTTCAGTAGTACCATTTTCTAAAGCCAATTCTGCTTCTTTTATAGTATCATCATAAGCCCAATACCAATACATAGACGTACTGTTATAGTTTTTTTGTTCCGTTTTTATAACATAGGTATTGCCTAAAGAATCCTTTAGAAAGTCACGTTCGTAAGTGACACGATTATTGATATAAGTGCCATCCACAAGTTTGTTTTTACCAGCTAAGATTTGTGCACTTAGTTTTTGATTAGATACATACTGTATCAAAATGTCATTTTCTAACCAATATTCAATAGTTTGCTCACTTATTTCTGACCGAAATAGTCCCACAAAAGGCTCAAGACGTTCTTTGGTTATTTTATGTTTAGATAAATAATCAATAGCGATGTCATAAGTTTTTGCAAAATTTTCCCATTGAGGATTAACTAATAATGTTTTTTCTTGCGTTTTTTTCGCATCTTCAATATCACCATTTAAGAGCTGAGGTCTTAGTTTAAATGTGAAAATATCTGTATTATTTGGTTGTACGAGTTCGAGCTTTTTAAGTGCATCGATGACCTGTGTATAGCTCCCTACGAGCAAACTGGCTTGTAAGAACGCACCACCATTGATAATATTTTGTTTACTATTATAACGTTGTTCTGCATGCTCTACATAGGCTTTAACTTGTTTCGTCTCTCCGTAAACGGTGTATAATAAGTCATTGTAAATTTGGTCGCTTGGGTCTATTTCTAATTGAAGTTTTAGTAATTTCTCTGCCATTCCCCATTCTTCGTAGGCGACATATCTTCTAATACGTATCTCTAATTGGCGCTGAAGCGGAAGTTTATTAGAGTACTTATAAGCCTTATCAATAGTATGACGTTCATCAATTTTACCTTGACTAAATTTTATTTTACGTTCTGCATCATATAGATAGGACATGGCATAAGTACTGTCTATTTTTTGAGCTGCTTCGTAGTTTCCATTAATACTATATTTAATCGCTTCTAGCGATGGGCTCATAAAATCCTTAAGACTTAAATCAATATAGAAATCTCTTTTTTCTTCTACTATGCCAATATGTTCTCTAACATATATGCTAGCATCGTCTAAGACATCGAGAAGGTTAGTGCCGGTAAAGGAATTTTCAGAAATTAGTTTTCCGTTTTTAGCATTTCTTACCGAAGGTGTCACTTTATAGACACCATCAGTCACTTCATAAGTGCCATCGAGGTAGTAATCATTGTAGATTTTGGCTTGCATGACTCTATTAATGGTGCTTTCTGAACCTGATGTGTAGGGATTGATGTTTTTATCTTGTAATAAATCTTGATAAATTAATTCGCTAATCCCATATTCTAACCATTCATTAATCGTATCTTTTTTCGTTTGCTTAAACCTAAATATGGGAAGCCCAATTCTAAACTCTTCTTTGGTGATTAACTGCTTTTCTAAATCGCCAGCATCATTAGTATAACTAATTTCTTTTGTTGTGGCTCCTAAGTCGCTATTACCAAATCCGAAATACATCAGTATGGCTAGTACGACTAAGTTAATTGGGAAAATAATTTTCTCTCTTAGTTTTAAAACACCAATGCCAATGCGCTCTTGATGATGAAAATAGATAGCTAATGAAGGTACAACACCTAAAAAGACCCATAAAAACAAATCGACCCAGTTTGGAGAAATGTCATAACGCCTTAAAATCCATTCTAAAAACTGAAGAAAGGTCCAAGCAGCTACAAGATATCCTGCTAAAAACTGAATCGTTTTAACCCATTTTTTTCTTCTGTTTATTTCGGTTGGCATTATTGGTTGTTTTGTATCGTCTTGATTGTAGGAAAAGAACTGATTTTTTTGAAAAAATAAATATAGGGATAATTTAAAAGATTAGTATTCTCTTAGTTTTAAAAATTATAATAAAGCAAAGATTAAATTTATAAAAACCAATCACTCGATTGAATTGATGTTGGTTTGAATATGGAATTTAAAATTACATCAGTATCGCAGTTTAGATAGGGAAGGGGGTTGGGCCAAATGATTTCTTCACAACTTGAACTTTTTAAATTTTTATTTCAATATTTTAAGAGAATGTAATGAAAAAATTAAATATCTATACTAATACCTTCACGCGCAAGAGAACAGTTTTTGAAACGCGCCTGACATTCTTTTTCTATTTTATTGAGAAATTCATCATCATGATCGGGGTCGTGATGTGTCATTACCAGTTGTTTGACTCCTGCACGTTCCGCAACTTCAATAGCTTGATTAAAACTACTATGGCCCCATCCTTTATGGGTGAGTAGCTCTTCGTCGGTATACTGAGCTTCATGAATTAAAAGATCAGCATCCTTAGCAAAAGCTACAATGTCCTCATTTATGGTATCGCCATGTTCTAGATCTGTGCAGACCACAATAATACATCCGTCTGATTCGAGGCGGTAACCAAATGA
>RCND010001979.1_pt1 | contig 11490 bp, 11 predicted proteins | sample 2041351 | NCBI WGS metagenome assembly RCND01 (sample SAMN09708230, study PRJNA481090) | Marine sediment metagenome, whole genome shotgun sequencing project. | biome: marine sediment; feature: ocean; material: sediment; isolation source: Sewage treatment plant 12B marine sediment (STP12B) ...
GTATTTGCAGTAGGTATTCTGATGAGTTCATGCAACAAGCATGTTTGCCCGGCTTACAGCCAGATCGACGATACTGAGCAAACCCTGCCTACCGGGTAATCCTGATCCAGGAACTCTGCTCTAAATATGTTAAGATTTACCTCAGGTAGATCTTTTTTTTGTACTGTCCTCAACAATTCCCTTCAATAATTCGTTAATTTGCATGGTGTTTGCAGACCAATATGCCATGAAAAGTACCTTTATACTCATACTGATCTTTATACTTTCGGCAGGTTCCCTGTTGGCACAGGGAGAGCTTGATGAACAGAGAAGGGTTATGCTAAGGGATGAGAGAACCTTTGCCGGATATCTCAATTCCAATGGATGGGGTGCCAACTACAGATATGGTTATTGGAGAAATGCTAAAAACCAGTTTATCATAGATGCCGACTTTGCCTACGTTAAGCATCCTAAAGAAGTCAAGTCAACCATATCCTATAACTACAATTCTTACCGTTATGTGTATGGCAAGGAGAACCTCTTCTGGGAATTAAAAGCAGCTGCTGGCTGGCAAAAGGAGCTCTACCGTAAAATTGACCGCAACGGAATTTCCATACGCTTATTTTATTCAGGGGGACTCTCCCTGGGTTTTACCAAACCCATTTATTACAAGGTGTTCACTACTTCATCCATAGGTGAGGTCATCTATGAGGAAAATCTGAAATTTGATCCGAGCATACACCAGGGAAGTATTGGTGGGCGCGGACCTTTTTATATGGGCTTTAATGAACTAAAGCTCATTCCTGGAGTATATGGAAAAACAGGCTTAAGCTTTGAATATAGTAAGAAGGATGCCGTCGTTCATGCCCTGGAGGCCGGATTCAGTATTACGGCCTATCCCAAAGAGATTCCAATCATGGCCACAGAGCAAAATAACTGGCTCTTTTTCACCCTTAATGTGGGCTACCGTTTTGGCCGGATTATCGACATCAGTGATGCTGCCCGTTCCAAGGGCAGGAAACAGAAAAAAGCCGAACGCAAAGCTGCAAAAGCGGCCTCTTCCTACCCCCAATATTAATTCTTTTTGAATAGTAAATTTTGGCCCTTTTGGGGTTTTGCCAAAAGGATAATATTGTGTAAATTCGCACTCCTGTTATTTCAAAAACAATTTATATCGTAATCATTTAATAATTAAAAACATGGGAAAAATTAAAGTTGGTATTAATGGATTCGGCCGGATCGGAAGACTGGTCTTTAGGGTGGCTGCTGAAATGCCTGAGGTGGAAATTGTAGGCATCAATGACTTGATCGATGTGGACTATATAGCATATATGCTCAAATATGACTCTACTCACGGACGTTTCAACGGAACTGTAGAGGTTAAAGATGGAAACCTGGTTGTTAACGGTTCTACCGTCAGGGTAACTGCCGAAAGAAATCCTGCAGATCTGAAATGGGATGCAGTAGGTGCTGAGTATGTGGTTGATTCCACCGGTCTTTTCCTGACAAAGGAGAATGCCAAGGGTCACATCGAAGCAGGAGCCAAAAAGGTAATTATGTCTGCTCCTTCCAAGGATGATACCCCCATGTTCGTTATGGGTGTAAACCATAAGAAATACAGCAGCGACATGAACTTTGTTTCCAACGCGTCCTGTACCACCAACTGCCTTGCTCCTATTGCCAAGGTACTGAACGACAAGTTTGGTATCCTGGAAGGCTTGATGACTACCGTACACGCTACCACTGCTACCCAGAAAACCGTTGACGGACCTTCCATGAAGGACTGGAGAGGTGGACGCGGAGCCGGACAAAATATCATTCCTTCTTCCACAGGAGCTGCCAAAGCTGTTGGCAAGGTAATTCCCGAACTGAATGGTAAACTTACAGGAATGGCTTTTAGGGTTCCCACCCCGAACGTATCCGTAGTTGATCTAACTGTCCGTCTGGAAAAAGGTGCTTCTTACGAGACTGTTTGTGCAGCCATGAAAGAGGCCAGCGAAGGCGAACTGAAAGGTGTTCTTGGTTATACCGAAGAAGCTGTAGTAAGCAATGACTTCCTGGGTGAACTCTGTACTTCATTCTTCGATGCAGGTGCCGGGATCGGTCTGAACGACAACTTTGTTAAGGTTGTTAGCTGGTACGACAACGAAATGGGCTACTCTGCCAAGGTTGTTGAACTGCTCATCCACATGAACAGCGTAGACAACGCTTAAGAAACAATTCTTTCATTGATTTAAAGGGGAGCTCTGCGGGGCTCCCTTTTTTTGTGCATTAGCTTACCCACTAAGCGAAAAACAAAAACGCCCTGGTTACCCGGAGCGTTGTCATGCTTTGATTAGGGTTGGAATTAATAATATTCGATGTGTTCGAAGGGAATCTGGATCGTCTGCTCGTAATGGATGCCCAGCTCTTCGATGGATTCATCTCCCTCCTCAAAATACCAGAGGATCTTTACATCCTTCCCTGAGTCATGGTTGATCTTCATGATCCGTAACAACTCAAGCATATATTTGGATGAACCGCTGTTGATATACTCGAGCTTGATGCTCATCACCGTCTTTTCAACAGGAGAAATGAAATACTCATTGATCCAGTCAATCAACCGCTCAAAAAACTCACCCGGATCTTCAGGGATTGATCTTCCCTCCATGGATAGTTCCCCGGTATCCCCCAGAAACTCCACTTCAGGTGAGTTGAATGTCTTTTTCAAAAAAAGCTCTTCCATATAGTCTTTCTTATTCGTATCGTAATGCCATGATGGGATCAAGTTTTGAGGCCTTTACGGCTGGAAAATAGCCTGAAATCACCCCTACAGCAAAACAGAGCCCAATCCCCGTCAGTATCCATTTCCATGGAATGATAAAGCTTGAGTCAATAGCTAAAGATACACCATTTCCAATAACTATTCCTAACAAAATACCAACAACAGCGCCCATCTGGCCAATCACAATTGCTTCATATAGAAACTGGCGTTTGATCATCACTGACTTAGCTCCCAGTGCTTTCCGAGTACCAATTTCTTTGGTTCGCTCGGTCACCGAAACCAACATAATATTCATCAATCCGATTACGGCTCCCATCAAAGTGATCATTCCTATAATGGTTGCCGCCATAGTTACCATTTTCATATTTTCGAGCAGCATCTGTGCCAGCTGATCGCTCTTCGTAATATTAAAATCCGTTTCGTCCCTGGCCTCCAAACGTCTGACACGCCTGAAAAGCCCTTCACCTTCTGATACACATACATCAAGCATTTGCGGCTGGGCAGGCATTACATTTATGGAATAACGCATCTGGGGCCTGGAAAAGTATTGCCTTACATTGGTGTAAGGAATCAGACAGGTCCTGTCTGTTCCCATGGCACCCGAGTTACCCCTCGATTTAAGAACCCCCACTACCCGGTATCTTCCACCTCCCACCGAAATAAAACGGTTTAAAGGGTCCTGATTCTTTTCAAAAGCCGCCTGGGCCACAGCTTCACCTATCAACACTATATTTGCATTGTTCTCGATTTCGTCCGCCGTGAAATTCCTCCCCAGACCTATTTCATATCCGGCTGTATGAATATAATCTTCATCTACACCAAGAACCGAGGTATTGGGATTCGATTTATAGGATTTATACTTGACCACAGCACTACCCGATGCTCTTGTCCATACGGATACAGCGGCGGGAAGCTCATACAACTCCTTGAATTCCTGTGCTTGCTTATGTGAAATAAAATCATGATTCTTTCTTCGGTAGGACTGGTTTCCGATCTGAACACGCATACTTCTCGATTCGATGGTAAAGGTATTGGCTCCCATCAGGCTGAAGGACTCGGTCAGACTGAATTTAATAGAATCGATAGCGGTAAGAATCCCTACCAGTGCCATAATCCCAAAGGCAATGATCATAACGGTCAGGATGGTCCTCAGTAAATTGGTCCTGATCGACTTCATTGCAATCCTTACATTCTCAACAAACATGCCCTTCTTCATCGATCTCATTTTTGATTGCACAATAAAAATATAAAAATCTGAACAATCTACGGGGTATTATGTCAGGCTAAAGAGCATTTTCCAATATATTTACAAATTATTCAAAATAGCCCCTATGACTTTCGATTTTGAAATGATTCAAAAAGCCTACCAGGCATTCCCCCGCAGAATTGAAGCTGCCAGAAAGATACTTCAAAAACCCATGACCCTCACAGAAAAGATTCTCTATGGTCACCTTTTTAGCGGCGCACCTGAGCAGCCCTATGGACGCGGTACTGATTATGTGGATTTCAGTCCGGACCGGGTTGCCATGCAGGATGCAACGGCGCAGATGGCGCTTCTGCAGTTCATGCAGGCAGGGAAAGCAAAGGCAGCAGTGCCTTCCACGGTGCATTGCGACCACCTGATCCAGGCTAAATCAGGGGCCATTGAGGATTTAAAAACTGCGATCACTACCAATCAGGAAGTTTACGATTTCCTGGGAAGTGTTTCCAATAAATATGGCATCGGCTTCTGGAAGCCGGGTGCAGGTATTATTCACCAGGTGGTCCTGGAGAACTATGCCTTTCCCGGGGGAATGATGATTGGAACCGATTCGCATACGGTTAATGCGGGCGGACTTGGAATGATTGCCATTGGTGTTGGTGGAGCAGATGCTGTGGATGTGATGGCAGGCATGCCCTGGGAGCTTAAATTCCCCAAACTGGTAGGTATAAAACTGACTGGTAAACTCAGCGGATGGACATCTGCCAAGGATGTGATACTGAAGGTGGCCGGCATCCTGACGGTAAAGGGGGGCACCGGAAAAATCGTGGAATACTTTGGTGAAGGTGCTGACTCAATCTCCTGTACAGGAAAAGGGACCATTTGCAATATGGGTGCTGAAATTGGAGCCACCACCTCCCTATTTGGATACGATCAAAAAATGAAAGACTACCTCTCCGGTACCGGACGGGCCAATGTAGCTGCCGAAGCAGACCGTATTGCTGAGCACCTGACTGGCGATCCCGAAGTATATGCCAATCCTGAACTTTACTTCGATGAAGTGATTGAGATAGATCTCTCTACCCTTGAGCCCCATATCAACGGACCCTTTACTCCCGATAAGGCATGGCCCATCTCAAAATTTGCAGAGGCGGTAGAAAGGGAAGACTACCCGGCGAAACTTGAAGTGGGACTGATTGGATCATGCACCAACTCCTCCTATGAAGATATTACCCGGGCGGCATCGGTGGCCCGACAGGCTGGTGAGAAAGATCTGAAAGTTGCTGCAGAATACACCATTACCCCCGGTTCTGAATTGGTACGCTACACCATTGAACGGGACGGACTCATCAAGACCTTTGAAGAGATAGGCGGGGTGGTGCTGGCCAATGCATGCGGACCCTGTATCGGTCAATGGGCGCGTCACGGTGCAGACAAAGAGGAGAAAAATTCCATTATCACTTCCTTCAATCGCAATTTTGCCAAACGTAACGACGGAAATCCAAATACCCACTCCTTTGTGGCCTCTCCGGAGATTGTAACCGCCATGGCCATTGCCGGAGACATGCGCTTTAATCCACTGACCGACACGCTGGTTAATGAAAAAGGAGTAGCTGTAAAACTGGATGAACCCCAGGGACTGGAGCTTCCTGTAAAGGGATTTGCAGTGGAAGACAATGGCTATCAGGCCCCTGCAAAGGATGGCGGTGGAGTGGAGATAAATGTAGACCCCGCATCCAAACGATTGCAGCTGCTGACCCCCTTTGCTCCATGGGATGGAGAGGATTTGACAGGTCTGAAGCTGCTGATCAAAGCCAAAGGAAAATGTACCACCGATCATATTTCCATGGCAGGCCCCTGGTTGCGTTTCAGAGGGCACCTTGACAATATCTCCAACAATATGTTGATAGGTGCAGTGAATGCTGCAAATGATCAGACCAATTCGGTACTGAATCAGCTATCGGAGAAATATGAGCCGGTTCCGGCCACTGCAAGAGCCTACAAGGCTAATGGGATTGCATCTGTTGTGGTTGGCGATGAAAACTATGGTGAAGGCTCCTCCAGGGAACATGCAGCCATGGAACCCCGACACCTGGGTGTCAGAGTAGTACTTGTGAAGTCCTTTGCAAGGATCCATGAAACCAACCTGAAAAAGCAGGGAATGCTGGGGCTCACCTTCCAGAATAAGGAAGATTATGACCTGGTGCAGGAAGGGGATCTGGTTGATGTACTTGGACTAAAAGAACTGGCACCAGGAATACCGCTTGAAATCTGCCTGCATCATTCCGATGGCAGCACCAACCGTTTCAAAGCTAATCATACACTCAATAACAACCAGATTGCATGGTTCAGAGCCGGATCGGCATTGAACCTTTTAAGACAGGAAAACCAATAATATATTGCATACTAGCTCCTCTTTTATAACTGCCTTTGCCCGGCTTGGGAAATTTCTACGGCAATTTCCCGATGGTAGCGCATCACAATCCGATGGTGATGCACCCTCTATGGAGAAGTTGAACAAGGAATTCTTCAAGGAGTTTTCTGAGCTCCTGGAGCAGGAGCCTGTTCTGAATCCATGGTTTACCCGGGAGTCGCTGATGGAGGCACTAAGAGGCATTGCCTCCATGTTGGAGGAGGAAGTGCTTCATAAATGGCTCGACCCCTATGGGATCAAAGACATTGCCTCAGGGGCGCAGAGAGCTGTGGGGCTGGTTCTGGCTGGTAATATTCCTCTGGTGGGTTTCCATGATATGATGTCAGTGCTGGCAAGCGGGCATAAGGTACTGGCCAAACCTTCTTCCAAAGACGATCGCTTAATCAGGAAGGTAGCCGAAGTTCTATCCAACATTGACCCTGAGATAGGCAGTCGAATCCAATTTACAGATGATAAGCTCTCCGGTATGGATGCAGTGATTGCCACAGGAAGTGATAACAGTGCCCGCTACTTTGAATACTACTTCAGGAAGATTCCCCATATCATCAGAAAAAATCGTAATGGTGTTGCTGTGTTAACTGGAGGAGAATCAGAAGATGAGCTGGCAGCGCTTGGTAAGGATATCTTTAGCTATTTTGGTATGGGTTGCCGCAATGTGACGAAACTCTATATTCCTGAGTCATACGACCTGAAGGTTCTTTTGGGTGTACTGGATCGTTTTCACCATTTGTACCAGCACAATAAATATGGCAACAATGTAGACTACTACAGGACCATGTACCTGATGAACCTGGTCACTTTTCTCGACAATGGGGTATTGCTGGTAAAGGAGGACCCCTCCATTGCAAGTCCGGTGGGAGTTGTTTTTTATGAAAGATATTCGGAAATTGGCTTTGTACAACAAGAGCTGGAACTGCACCGCCAGGAGATCCAGTGTATCGTTTCGACCAACGCAGAAATCGATGGTGCTATCCAACCAGGGTCCACTCAGATACCGATGCCCTGGGATTATGCCGATGGTGTGGATACCATCCGTTTTTTAATGGAACTTACTTAAGATGATCTACCTCTTCAGAATTATCAGCGATGAAAACCCGGATTTTTATCGGGACCTGGTAGCAGGGGGCACAGATACCTTTCTGGACTTTCACTCTACCCTTCAGAAAGAGCTGGGTTACGATCCCACCCAGCTTGCTTCCTTCTTTATCACCAATGCAAATTGGGAAAAGGAGATGGAGATTACCCTGATTGATATGATGCAGGAGCCGGGAGTAACAAGCTTTACCATGGATCAGGTCACCCTGGAGGAGCATATCAGTGAGCTCAATCAGCGTATGCTCTATCTTTTCGATTTCTTTTCAGAACGAGCCTTTTTCATTGAATTGATTGAAATGGAAGATCAGATCTCACCGCGCCAAACACCTTTTATTGGTCACCGCCAGGGAGATGCTCCCCCACAGCTGGCACTGGACCAGTTAATGGATGAATCCCCTGAACTTGATGATGCTGATCCCCTGGATGATCCCGATAACATGAATATCGACGACCTGGATCCAGATATGTTTGATGCGGGAATACCGGAGGACTTTTAACATGAAGCCTACGCTGGTAGTACTGGCCGGGCCCACGGCAGTGGGAAAAACCACTTGTGGTCTTGAGGTGGCCAGGCACTTTGGTACCGAAATCATCTCCGCCGACTCCAGGCAGATCTACCGGGAAACTACCATTGGAACAGCAGTGCCGTCGCCCAAAGAACTGGCCCTTGTCAAACACCACTTTATCCAGAGCATCTCCGTAAAGGAACCCTATAATGCAAGCATTTATGAGAATCAGGTGCTTGAAAAGCTGGAACAGCTATTTAAGGTACACGATCTGGTCCTGATGGTCGGTGGTTCGGGACTCTATATTGATGCGGTCTGTGAAGGGATAGACGATCTTCCGAAGGTAGACCCCGGACTACGGGAAGAGCTCCAGGAAAGATTTAGAAAAGAAGGCCTGGAATCCCTTACCAAACAGCTACTTATCCTGGACCCCGTCTCCTATGGAAAAGTGGATCTGAAGAATCATATGCGGGTACTGAAGGCCCTGGAGATCTCCATTCAAACAGGTAAACCCTATTCGTCTTTTCTTTCGGATACAAAAAAGGAGCGCCCCTTCCACATCCTTCGGATCGCACTGGATCTGGATAGGGAGATCCTCTACAAGCGAATCAACACCCGGGTGGAGCAGATGATGGAGGCCGGACTGCTGGAAGAGGTAAGGCAAGTACAGCACCTGAAGGGATATACCGCCATGAAGACGGTTGGATACCGGGAACTGTTCCCGGTTCTGGAAGGAAAGCAGAGCATCAACGAAGGAGTAGATCTGATCAAACGACATACCCGCAAATTTGCAAGGAAACAACTGACCTGGTTTCGGAAAGAGAAACGCTACCAATGGTTCTCCCCCCGCAATTGTAAGGAAGTGATAGATTGGATAGAAAAAGAGAGAGCTTACTTATAGAAATTCCTGGTAAATGCCGAGAACTCATCCCTTCCAAGGACCATCCTTCTCCAGAAGGCATTCAAAAAGCCTGAGCCATAAGCAAATAGCTGTGTATAGCTGGTAACAACAGCCAGAAGCGCAATGCTGAAATTTCTGGTCTTTCCAAGGGCACTCAAGAATAAGAGGAGCATATGGAAAAGAATCGGTATGGCAAAATACCAGGATACCAGGAAGGCAAGCAGAAGTAGTGAAATCAACCCAAGCGTAAAAATAGCAGGTGCTGTATGAACCAGCTTCAAGGTCCCCGGATGTCTATGCTGGAGGTTGATCCTGGCAATACCTGAGTTATAGACCTGTTTAAAAAAGCGCCTCAGGTTGGTTCTTCTTTTATGATACACAAATGCCTCCCTGATCAACTGGGTGGTGAATCCCTTCTCCAGGATACGGATACTCAGATCCACATCCTCTCCGAAACGCATGGCGGAGAATCCGCCTGTAGCCTCATACACCTCCTTTGAAAAGCCCATGTTAAAGCTGCGGGGATGAAACTTCTCCATCTTTTCGTTTCCTCCCCGGATGCCTCCGGTGGTTAAAAAGGAAGTCATGGAAAAATTGATCGCTTTCTGAAAATTTGTGAAATCCTTATGGGCACGGTCGGGACCGCCAAAGGCATCGGTATAACTACTCTCCAGGGTCTCCCTGACAATCTGAACGTAGTTCTCGGGCAATACACAGTCTGAATCCAGGAAGATCAAATAGGAGCCGCTGGCCTTCTCACATCCAAAATTGCGGCTGGGTCCGGGTCCCGAATTCTCCTTGTAAAAATATCTGATATCGAGTACTTCCCTGTATTCCTCCACCACAGGCTCACTGCTTTCCGTGGAACCGTCTTCCACCAGGACGACTTCGAAATTCCGGTTTGTTTGAAGGCTAAGGCTCTGGAGCAGCTCCCTGGTCTCCCCGGGCCTGTTAAAAACGGGAATGATAAAAGATACCTTCACCTTAAATCTCCTTCTCCACCTCGTAATTGTTTCGCTCTGTAGAATTCCGTGAGACCAGTTCTCCAAGAAATCCTCCAATAAACAGGAGGGTCCCCATAATCATGCTGGCCAGACCAATATAGAAGAAAGCGCTGTCGGCAATCAGGCGCTGGGGAATATGCTTGATCAGGGCAATCATTTTATCAACTCCCAGATAGATGGCCATCCCCAGTCCCACCAGAAACATTAGCGAACCCATGGCACCAAAAAGGTGCATGGGTTTTTTACCGAAGCGGGTCAGGAAACTTACGGTCAGCAGATCCAGAAATCCATTGAGGAAACGGCTCATTCCGAATTTGGTCACTCCGTATTTTCGTTCCTGATGCTGTACCACCTTTTCTCCAATCTGGGTAAATCCGTTTCCTTTAGCAAGTACCGGAATGTAGCGGTGCATATCTCCATATACCTCCACGCTTTTTACCACATTTAGCCGGTAGGCCTTCAGACCACAGTTAAAATCGTGGAGCCGGATCCCACTTACCCTCCGGGCCGCCCAGTTAAATAGTTTGGTAGGTACCTTCTTTCTAAGAAAGGGATCGAAACGCTTCTTTTTCCAGCCGCTTACCACATCATAACCCTCTTCCAGAATCATCCTTCGCATTTCGGGTATTTCCTCTGGGCTATCCTGTAAATCCGCATCCATGGTGATCACCACTTCGCCCAGGGCCAAAGCAAAACCAGTATGAAGGGCCGCCGACTTCCCATAGTTCCGGCGGAACTTGACACCCCTAAGCTGGGCGTAAGTAAGTTTCAGTGATTCAATCTGTTCCCACGATCCATCCTTACTGCCATCGTCCACCAGGATCACTTCGTAGCTAAGCTTATTTTCGGAAAGTACACGATCAATCCAGCCACACAGCTCAGGGAGTGACTCCACCTCATTATACAGGGGAACTACGACGGAGACATTCATGGCTTAGCCGGTGCTTAAGCAGGACTGGTGATATCCTTTTCCTTCTTGATAAAGGCAGCTATGATAAGTCCGATTAGGGCATTCACAAGGGGGCCTGCTATCAACGCTATTTTGATCATATGGCTTACATTCATAGTCTTTTCCATCCTATCCATGATGTCGTCGTACATGCTCTCAGGAATTCTGGAGTTGCTCATGATCTTCTCCTCCGCTGCAATCCTTACCTGGTCTATTAATCCAGTATCAATGACTGTATAAAGCAGGTAGGTATAGAGTGTACTGATAATAGTGGCGAAAATACCAGCAGAGACAAGCACCATGAGAAAGATCTGTCCAAAGCTTGCATATCCTCCCAGGTGCACATTACGATACTGGATCATCAGGTAGACCAGCAGGACAAGACCCACAAGCATATTAACATAGTTTGTCCAGTTTACAGTGGCCATTCCGATAAAATAGAAAACCAGTGAAATGAAAACAGATACTAAGCCAAGAATGGCTCCGTACATAAGGGCTGGCTTCCAGAAAGGTGCTTTTGCTTTTTCTTCCATGATTAAAGATTCTTATAGTTAGTGATAGTAGTTTCAAAAAAAACGGGCAAGCTACTTATATCGCACCGCTACAACCGCTTACCCTTGCTACCTTCCGGTCCTGGGGGAATTGAGCAGGAGCTGG
>RCND010001981.1_pt1 | contig 11486 bp, 10 predicted proteins | sample 2041351 | NCBI WGS metagenome assembly RCND01 (sample SAMN09708230, study PRJNA481090) | Marine sediment metagenome, whole genome shotgun sequencing project. | biome: marine sediment; feature: ocean; material: sediment; isolation source: Sewage treatment plant 12B marine sediment (STP12B) ...
CGACTTGCCTGCGCCGTTTTCTCCCATCAGCCCATGAACTTCACCGGCACGAAGATCGAAATCTACAGCGGTAAGAGCTTTCACACCTGGAAAACTCTTACTCAGATTTGTAATTTTAAGGATTTCTCCCATATACGGATGTCCCCGTTATTGATTATCTGAGATGACCACAACGGCCGGCTGTTCGATGCCGACCGTTGTGGACGATTAATAATACTTCACAAAAGCGGTTCGATTAGAATCCAGCAGTGGGGTGATCTTTGTAGTTGGTCTGATCATAGACACCGTCGGGAGTGATGATGTACTGATCAACAGCTTCGCCATTGATAGCTTTGATCAGCGATTCAAATCCTAAAGGACCAAGCATCGGGCTGCACTCAACAGTACAGTTCAATTCACCGCGGTCGATAGCTTCGAAAGCGGCCTTGATGGCGTCGATGGAAATAATCTTAACATCTGTACCGGGATTCATGCCGGCGGCTTTCAGTGCGTCGATAGCACCAAGTGCCATTCCGTCGTTGTGAGCATATACAACATCGAACTCAACGCCGGCTGCCAGCCATGCTTCGACAACCTGTCGGCCTTTATCCTGACTCCACTCACCGGTTTTGGATTCGACAACTTCGATTCCGGGATACTGGTCCATGATTTCCATGAAACCTTCATTTCTGAGGATTGCAGGATCGGCAGCGGGATCGCCGAAAAGTTCAACAACTTTGCCATTTCCATCCAGCTCCTTGGCAACCCATTTACCGGCTTCCTGACCTTCAAATATGAAGTCGGAAGAAATCTGGGTTACCCAGAGATCCTCAGGAGCATCCAGACCACGGTCAAGAAGAACGACGGGGATTCCGGCGTCTTTTGCTTCCTGAAGCACTTCATCCCAACCACTTCGGGTCTGAGGAGCGAGAAGAATACCGTCAACGCCCTGAGCGATGAAGTCACGAATTGCTGCAACCTGACCGGCCTGCTCGGTTACCGAGAGTTTCAACTCAATTCCGAGTCTCTCTGCTTCCTGCTGGACCGAGTTGGTCTCAGTTGTCCGCCAGGGACTGTCTTCTTTAATCTGGGCGAAGCCCACTGTGAGTGTGCCGTCGTCTTCGGTACTACCACCGGCGAATGCCATGGTGACGATCATAACGAGAGACAGTGCGAGAAGAATTAACCTTTTCATTTCCTATTCCTCCATACGGATTTGGTATTATTCAATGATGAGGCCTCGAACTTACACCGTCTTTGGACAGATCGGTAAAATATTGGACAGATCGACACAGTTTTTCGCTCAATACAGGCGGGAGGAAAAGAATTCTTTGGCAACTTCCATCGGGAAAACCCCTTCTTCGGTGATTATCCGCAACGGCAGTTCCTCACCGTTGACATAATCCTGTACGGCTTTCATGAGCTGCGGACCCAGAAGTGGTGAACATTCAACAGTACAGTTCAGCTTACCTTTTTTCATCGCCTGGAATGCATCCTTTACTCCGTCGATGGAAACGATCAGGATGTCGCTGCCCGGTTCCAGTCCGGCTTCTTCTATAGCCCTGATTGCCCCGAGAGCCATATCATCATTATGGGCGTAAACAGCATCAATCCGTTCGTGGCGAAGCAGAAATCGAGTCATTACATCGTATCCAAGGTTCCTGATGAAATCCCCGGGTTCACTATCGATAATCTGGTGGGTATCGAACCTGTCGATGAAGTCCGCAAAACCGTTGGCTCGGTCTATGGCCGGTGTTGAGCCGACTAGTCCACCGATTTCAACAATGCGTACATCGTCCCGGTTCCGCGTTTCGTCGACTAACCAAACGGCGGCACGCCTTCCTTCTTCGATAAAGTCTGCTACAAGATAGGTTGTTACGAGAGTTTCATCGGCGACTTCGACGGTTCTATCCGAACAGATAACCGGTATTCCTGCGGCTTTCGCTTCTTTCAATACATCATCCCAACCAGTGGAAACAATCGGTGCGAATGCAATAACATCCACCTCGGCTTCAATGAAGGACCGAATCGCGGCGATCTGTTTTCCCTGGTTGAGCTCGGCGTTCTCGAAGAGCAGGGTAATACCGGATTCCTCAGCCGCACTGATTATTGACTTGGTATTTGCTTCCCTCCAGGTGCTTTCACTACCCAATTGGGCAAAGCCGAGAACAATCGGATCCTCCGGTGTTCTGCCGGTATTTCTCGGGAGCCTGGCGTAGTGTTCTTTCAAAGTAGACTGTGTCATCAGCGAGGAACGGAGAAATATCTTCTTGGGCAATCCGTCCCGTTCGCTGAGGATGTCCATGGCTCGATTCACGGCTTCAGTTCCACCGGTTGGACAGGTTATGGTCGCTTCAAGTATGCCGGCTTGCACAAGGGCCAGCCCGCCCTCCGGTCCGGTGAGCCCATCAATACCGATGATAATCTTGTCATTGATTCCGGCTTCGGCAAATGCACGATATACACCAAATGCCATGGCATCATTATGAGCAAAAACCACGTCGCTCCCGGAAAAAAGATCAATATTTTCTGTAGTGATATCCTGAGCTTTGTCTCTGAGCCAATCAGCGCTGTAGCTTTCGATCAGGTGTATATTTTCCAATTCGACCAGCTCCTCCCGAAATCCATGCATTCGTTCGGCCACCGGGAGGGAATCGGCACTTCCTGTAATCTCAATTACTTTGATTTCGTCACTTCCGGCCTGCCGTTTTATAAACCTGCCGGCCTGTTTTCCCACAAGAAAGTTATCCACACCGATGAACAGAGAGTAGTCATAACCTTCGATGGCCTTGTCTATGACAATAACCGGTATCAGACTGTGAGCACGGCCAATCGCAGGGGTAATCTCCCGGGATTCCACCGGCGAGACGATCAGAAGATCGATGCCTGAACGAATCAATTTATCGATGTCGGCTTCCTGTTTCTCCCAGCTGTTGCCGGCGTTGGCAAATACGACTCGAACATTCGGATAGCTTTTTGCGGTTTCCAGAATCTCGGTGTTCATCACCTCACGCCAGGGTTCAGATAGGTTGGCCTGGGCAACACCGATAAGGTATTGGATGTCTGTTGATTCCCTTTCGAAGGAACAGGAGAAGAAGAGAGCCGTAAGCAGGAAGAGGGCTCCGATCACCAATAACTTTTTCATCAACCTGCCCCCCCGCCCTTTCGATAATCGGCAGGTGTCAAGCCTGTAATGCGCCTGAATATACGGCTGAAATAATGCTGGCTGGAGTATCCAACTTCGTCAGCAATCTCATACATGAGCTTTTCCTCAGTCCCCAGAAGTCGAATCGCTTCAAGTATCCGAAAGCGATTGGTAAATTCTGAAAAACTGTATCCGGTGTGCTGTTTCAAAAGCCGACTGATATATCCGGAGCTGAAAGACATATCTGATGCCGCCGAGCTCAGATCCAAATTCTTGTCTCGGTAGTGTTCTTCCATATATGTGTAGATTTTCCTTATCAGGCCGCTATCCCGGCCGGGACCGTCGATAATCGCGATCAGTTCTTCGTAGTCATCAACGAAGTCTTCATACTCCATACGAGCATCGGCGACTCCGCAGCGGACCGGGAGATTCAGTGTACCGCGGATAACCAGCCTCAGAGCTTCACAATCTTCATCTGAAAAACCCGCGTCAATAAGAAAAACAAGGTGGTCGTGTTGGTCTTCGAAACACAGCCAGTTTTTTTTAACCTTGAGAGAATTTCCGACAAGCCGTCTGACAGCAAGAGTGAGCACCCTATGCTCTCGTATTTCCAACGCCGTGATTCCGTAACAGAACGCATTGAGCTGAATTCCCAGCATTCGAACTGGTGAATCAAAACCGAACGCAAGCATGCTTTTTCGTTCGACGATTTCATCTGAACTCGAGTATCCGTGAATCCAATCAGAAAACAGTTCCTGAATTATCTCGTCACGGCTTTTTGCAACTTCCTGTTCCGCCCACTGTAGAAGTTTATTCGCGTTACGGCGTTCCTGAAGTACCTCTGTTGCTCGAGTCATAACATTTTGCAGGAGTGATGTTTCAACTGGTTTGAGAACATATTCGAAAATCGGCAGTTGAACAGCCCTTTGAGCATATTCAAACTCATCATGGCCGCTGACAACTATGACAATGGAATTGTGAACCTCGCCACCAATTCTATTTATGAAGTCCAGACCATTGAGTTTGGGCATGCAGATATCCACCAGCAGAATATCCGGAAGCTCGTTGGCAATCTGTTCGAGAGCCTCAATACCATCTTCAGCTTCGCCGCAGACCTGAAACCCTTCGCCAAAGGATTCCACCATCCTTTTTAATCTTTTCCTGATTTTCGGTTCATCATCCGCAATAAAGACAGTCCACATAGTTGATACCTAATCCTCAGCTCTGATAATTGGATGACTTATCGTGACCACCGTACCTGAAGCCCCATCACTATATACAGCGATTCCGTAAGATTCACCGTAAGTAAGGCGAATTCTGTCATTGACGTTGTACAAAGCAAAAGCCGCTCTGTCAGTTTCATGGTCCAGATGTTGGAGACCTTCGCTGATTCGATTCAGAATCTCATCGTCAATCCCCACCCCGTCATCGCTGACTGCCAATTCCAGTTCATCATTGTTAATTGAGATACTCACCTGAATCGTACCGGGTCCGTCCTTTTCCTTTATGCCGTGATAAATGGCGTTTTCCACCAATGGCTGCAGAATCATCTTTTGCACTTTCAGTGAGTATAATTCTTCAGGACAGAGCAACTCGAATCTGAACTTCTCTTCATACCGACTCTTTTGTATAACGAGGTAGCTTCGAACGTGCTCCATCTCGTCCTTGAGAGATATGACTTCCTGTCCCTGGCTTAATGCAATACGAAACAACCTTGTGAGTGCCGTTACCACCTCAACGATCTGTTTTGGCTCGTTTTCTTCAGCCATCCAAAGAATTGTATCGAGAGTATTGTACAGAAAATGCGGCTTGATCTGCTGCTGCATTATCCGGAGTTCCGCCTCTCTTTTACTCCGCTGTTCGGTGTATACCAGTTGGAGAAGTTCTTCGATCCGCTCCAGCATCGAATTCAAGCCTTCACCAAGTTCATCGATTTCATCCCGGCTATGCCCGTCATAACGGACAGCAAGATCTCCGTGCCCGGCCCGCTCCATCACCGACTGTAGATACAATACAGGTTTCGATATCGCATTTGTATATATCATCGAAATGAAGACAGATAGAGCCACGGTAATAAGAGCAATGAAAAGAGCTGACAGCTGTACGAACCGCACAGGTTTCATCGCATCTTCCAGATAGTAAACGCCAACTGTTTTCCATCCGGTATAATCCGATTCAGAAAAAATGAACTGGTAGCCTCTATCCTGAATGGTTTTCTCAATCATCTGTGTGCTGTCGGTAAACCAATCGGGGTTTATGCGGTACACGATGGGGTTAACCGGTGCATATACGAAGTTTCCCTCACCATCCAGAATACAAAAGAATCCCGCAGTATCGCTCACGTCATCGCTGGATGATCCCTGAAAAGCCTCTTCAAGGTATCTGAGACTGAGATCCGCCATCAGAATACCGCCAAACCCTTCGCTCCCGGCGGATTCGACCGATTTGATGAGAGATACTATCTCGTCCGGCTCTGTACCGGCAGAGTTTTTCAGATTTCGGCCGATCGGTCTGGTAATCAGATTGAAATCGGATTCCGCACCACGGGCAGAGACAAACCAGTCCTCGTCTACCAGAGGATCGCGGAGTATTCTCTCCAGTTCATCGGAAACCATCCGGTCATCGTCAGAAACAGCAATCAAACCGGTTATTTCCGGATGTGATCGGGTGACCGAATTGAACAAATCTGAAAGCTCCCGGGATTCTTCTACCGCCGACGGCGAAAGGTAGAATTCACGGGCCCGGCGGTTATACAGGACCATCTCCAGAAGTTTTTCCTGGTCCCGAATAGTTAATTCCAGATTTGCCGTAATTCCCTCCACCAGTTTTCTGGTGTGCTCTGCAGACATCTTTGAGACTTCGCGAGCGTATAGAAATGGTCCAAGGAAACCCAGTGTGAAAATCGGCAGAATTACTATCGTGAGAAAATAGATTAACATCCGATCCCGGAATCTGGATTGGCTCATGGCTGTTGATTCTAAACGCCTGAATGAAAAAGGGGTAAAAAAACTGACTGGCCTGCCTCAGAGTACCCTGTCAGGTACATTGGAAAAGACAAAGCAACTCTCAATCAACAGGTTTCAGCCGATTAGCAATGTACGCGATATGCCCGCTGATCTGTGAGAAGTAGGAAATGAGATCCAGGTGCACCGACGATGTAGCAATCGATTCTTTCAGACCCTCACGAAGTCGCTTAACATGCTTGGTTTTGTACTTTTCTTCTTCCTTTTTCTTGTGAGTTTTAACTATCTCCTCTGCCAGGATCGCGTCGTCTGTCTTGAGAGCCTGGAGAAGTTTGTCGAATCTTTTATTTACCTTGGATAAAAGAGATTCAAGCTCACGGAAGCCTTCCTCTGAGAACAAGAGTTTCCTTTCGATTTTTTTTCCGGCCAGGGCCATGATATTTTTGTCGATAACATCGCCGATAGACTCCAATTCATTCTGAATGAATATATAATTCAGGCACTCCTCTGATTCTTTCTCAGTGAGTTCCTCCTGTGAAATTTTTGCCAGGAATGAGATGATCACTTTGTGCAGGATATCCACTTTTGTGTCGAGTTCCCCTACAGTGTCGATCACTGCGGTGTCTTTACTGCGGAACGCACCTTTTGTCTCTCGAAGCATCACCTGCACATATTCAGCAACACGAAGGATTTCCTTTCTGGTCATTAACAAGGACAATTCGGTACTCTTCTTTATGAGCTTTTTGTGAATGTACTTCGGCCCGAAAGGTTTCGGGGCTTCTCTTTCAGGGAATACCTTATTGAAAAGGCGGACAATGAGTTTCAAGTTGGGAATGACAATCAGGTGATTGATTATGGGCATGAAAGTGAAACCCATGGCAATCTGCCTGGCGAGGCTATCTGTTCTCAGAACCGATGACGTAAACCATTTGATAAACCAGATATACAGCCGCTCATCTCTGAAAGGAATCATTAGGAGTATAAACACCCAGACTGCACCGATTAACTGGAACATAACATGGATATAAGCCGACCTCTTGGCGTCCCAATTCAGTGTGAGGCTACCCAGAACGGCTGTGATACATGTACCTACCGCGGCACCGAGATTGATCGGAATCGCCTGCTCAAGTGATATTGTCCCGGCGAGAGCCATAGCGATGGTGATGCCCGCCGTTGCTCCTGAGGATTGAATTACCATGGTGAAAACCAATCCAAGGAGAATACCGAGAATAGGCTCTTCGACATTTCGCATCAGGGCGATGAAAGGCTCATAGGTCCGCAGCGGCTTCAAGGCAGTCGACATCATATCCATTCCGAGGAATAGCAGGCCGAAAGTCAGTACAGTCATGGCGATATTCCTGCCCTTACTGGATTTCAGTGTAAGGCGCAGAACAAAACCGATCGCTATGATGAGTGTCGAGAACTTGGAAATAGAGGGAAAAGCTACGAGTTGAGGTAGAAACGTGGAACCCAGCTCCGCGCCCAGTGTCACAGCCAGGCTCTGTTGGAAGGTCATCAAACCCGCCCCCACCAGAGCCGCTTCGAGTACTGTCGTCGCTGAAGATGACTGGTTCACAATAGTTATACCCAGTCCGGTCATATATCCTCGGGTACGCCCTTTGGTGAGCGCGAGCATGATGGCTTTCATCCTTCCACTCGCAATGGATGTAAGATGTTTATTCATCTCCATCATTCCATAGAGAAATATGGCCAGGCCTCCGAAAAGGGTAAAAATGCTCCAGATATTCATATATTTTCCTCCACAGATGACCGGAATCCGAACGTTTTGAATGGTGGTAACTGATCCAATACAAAGGACTGGATAGGGATTCGGATGTTCAATAGAAGTTAACCGATAAAAACAACAGCCCGTTGTCTTGATTGACAGCATATTATTTTTTTCACCAGAGGAGCAAATTAGAAATTCAAATATGGTAGATAGAGAATTTTGATTGTACTAAATGTCAATTTTACCGGACAATAACTGTAGAAGAATCTGCTCAAAATCTGAATTATTATGATGAAAATCAAGGAGAATTATCATGGCTGATGTGTTTTCAAAGAATCAAGCGACTACCGCAGAAGATGCGGCAAATATCGTACCTCGGGCCGAATTCCGGGCTTTCGGTCAAGGGCTTATTGATGATGTGACAGTTGCAATGTGGAAGGCGAAAGCCACACTTTTCAAGATAAGGACCTCAAGCGAAACATATTTTCTTTCCAGGAAAACCAATGAAGCAAATGTGAAAGTGAGAGACGGCCTTCTTGATATCAAAACAAAAGTCGGCGAAACCGAGAACGGTTACGAGATATTTCAACCTGCCGGTAAATTTGAATTCCCGGTAGGCAAGAAAGATGTCGCAGAAATCCTCGAAAACATGCGTGTTGAGGTGTCTCTGGATCAGGACAATTATACCATTGAAGACTTCAAAGCACTTGTTGCAGGTCATCCGGATCTTGCGGCGGTAGCGGTAGATAAGAAACGGTACGGATTTTCTGTTGACGGTATCATTTGTGAGTATGGAGAGGTTCTTTTTAACGGATCTAAAGTGGAAACAGTAAGCTGTGAGAGTGAGGATTACGTTGGCATGAAAAAGGCCATCGAAGCACTTGAAATCGATAAATGCGAAAACGTCAATTACTTGAAAGCGGCAAAGCGTTCAATCGGAATGAATTAGCACCCGGATAATCAATCCCTGAACGTTTAGAAGCCCGGCAATTAATGTCGGGCTTTTTGCATTAAGTTACTTTGTTAAATAATTGGAAACATTTATCCGGTTCTTTCGAATTCGAAGGGAACCACCTGATGCTTGGCAATTGCATCAAGCACACTATTTTTCACTGCGTCGTCTGAAAGTACCGGAAGATTCCCGGGAACAACGACATACGGGATTCCACAGGAAATCAGATATTCGATTGCCGGTTGGGTCTTCTCCCGATATTCATTGAGTCTCATGAGAAGACTTTCTCTTTTGTCATCAACCCGAGTTATCGCTTCAGTGCCGCAATTTGTGCAGTACTTGCCGTCTTTAAGCGGTCTAAACTCTATATGGAAAACCTTCTGACAATTCGGACAGACACGCCGACCGGAAGTCCTCAGAAGAATGGTTCGGTCGTCGTTATTCACAAGAAGAATAGCATCGATGCGTTTATTTTTTTTCTTCATCAGTGAGATTAGAAACTTGGCCTGATCAACAGTCCTTGGAAAACCGTCGTGGACGACACCCCGATATTTATGTTTTTTGAAAGACGAGAGAAATAGCTCGTTTGTCAGCGAATCCGGAACAAATAGTCCATTACTTACATAATATTTGGCCTTGATCCCCATCAAGACATCATCAGAATTGTGTCCGTTCAGATAATTGAAGATTTTTGTTTTAATCACACTATCAGGTACAAATTCCTTGGACCAATCGTCATAGAATTCCCCGATATTCCCGGGATATCCGATTCTATCGAAAGCTTTAAGATAGCTTCGGAAAATATCACCGGTAGAAAGCTGTTCAAGGCCGAATTCATCCACAAATACGTTGATTCGAGGTTGTTTGCCAGATCCGCTTTTTCCCATAACAAGTATGTTGTCAATTTGCCCTTTTGTAAGATTCAGTTCCATGTGTACATCCTAAGTTAATAGACGATTTGATCAAATACGTTCTGAACGATAAATAAAGTAATATATGAAATAAAAGCGGATATAAGCGGGGTCATCACCCATCCGAGGCTTATACGCCCGAGTATGCCGTAATTAATATTCTTTCCCCCTCTGGCCAGCCCGATGCCAATTACACCGCCCACGATGGATTGTGAACTGGAAACCGGCACCAGCGGAAAGGACGGTAGACCGTTTGAGAGAAGCAATTCTTTTAAACCCTGTGAAGAAAAGAGGAAAAGCACAATAGAACTTGAAAGTACTACGATGAAAGCTGAGATAGGATTTAGCCGATAGATTTCAGTTCCAACTGTCATCATTACCCGTTTTGAATAGGTGATCACACCGACAGCTATGGCTACACCGCCCAGGGCGAAGAGAATCTGTACTCCGGATAAATGTACTAAACCAGCTATTGTAACGTCTTTGAATCCGGAACTTTCAATAAAGACACCCATGACATTGGAAATATTGTTGGCACCAAGTGTATATGACCCGAAAGCACCAACCAGAATCAACAAAAAACGTGTCGTGAAATCGAGTTGGATGAGATGTATACGAATTCTACGAAGAAAAAACTTAACGACAAAATACAGCAGAAATGCAAAACCGGCTGTCAGTATCGGTGAAAATACCCAGGTGCCAACTATCTTCATCAACGAACCTACGTCGATGCCGGACCGAGAGAAGAGGTTCCATCCGATAATTGCGCCGACAATGGCCTGAGACGTCGATACAGGTAAAGCCGCCTTGGTCATCATATAAACCGACAGCGCTGCGGCTAAAGCTACCGCAAAAGCGCCTGGAAGTGAGGAAATTGCCCCAAGTTTCCCGAGCGTATGTGATGCACCGGTCCCGCTGATGACAGCACCAAGAATCACAAATATCGAACAGACTATCGCAGCTACCTTGAACCTGACCATATTGGTCCCTACGGCAGTACCCCAGACATTGGCTGCATCATTTGCACCAAGAGACCAACCGAGAAAAAGGCCACTGGATAGAAATAGCAATGTTGTTAACATAACAATTCCCTTAGAACGCCCTCTTGATGGCGTACACTTCCAATCGCTCTGCGACGGCTTCAGCTTCATCAGCAAGAAGAGATATTTTTTCAGCAAAATATCTTATATGCACACGTCTGCTGAATTGTTCGATTTCCTCTGAATTAAATGCCTTGGTTTTGATACGTAACTCGACAGTATCCGCTTCGTGTTCCCAGAAATGAACCTGAGTCAGTAAATCTGTAACGTTTCTGGGATCCTCAAAAAATGCCCGGACCGCAGGGATGAGTTTATGTACGGCTTCAACAGATACTTTGGAGAGAGTTAGAAAATCTTCTTTCAGGAACGGATAAATGATCGGTTTTTCGATAAAAACCTGAACAAGAACCTTTTCGGCAGTATCGATAACATTGTCCAATGTCTCAATTAATCCCAGTACATCTCCCCGGGCGTCCGGGATGAGAAGGTTTGAATACAGAGTATATTTAATATCAAATCTTAAATCGTCGCTTTCACTTTCGAGTTTCTGGATTTCCTTGCAACGTTCTTCGAAATTTTCCATTTTCCCATTCAAGTACTCTTCCAGACCCAGATTGAAAATCAATGCTCCGAGTTCTATGTTCTTCAGGAATTTTTCAATATTGGCTTCTATGTCTTTCGCTTTTTTGAAAATTGATACCATGCAATAATCCTAACATTTTATTTGATTGATATTCATTGTAGAAACCAATCAAATAAATGTCTAA
>RCND010001983.1_pt1 | contig 11480 bp, 9 predicted proteins | sample 2041351 | NCBI WGS metagenome assembly RCND01 (sample SAMN09708230, study PRJNA481090) | Marine sediment metagenome, whole genome shotgun sequencing project. | biome: marine sediment; feature: ocean; material: sediment; isolation source: Sewage treatment plant 12B marine sediment (STP12B) ...
ATTGAAGCGGTTTATCCCCAAGCACAAGCCCAGTAAATTCCTGGCCAGGGTATACCAGGCTCTGCGGATCGAAGTGAACCGCGAGATGGAGGCCCTTAAGGAGATGCTGGAGCAAACTGCCGCTTGTCTGAATCCGGGTGGCAGACTGGTGGTAATCACCTACCACTCCATTGAGGACCGGATCGTAAAGAACTTTATGCGGTCGGGGAATCTGAAAGGGGAGATCGAGAAGGATTTCTATGGAAATATCCTCTCGCCCTGGAAACTGGTAAACAGGAGCGTGATAATCCCCTCGGAGGAGGAGCTAAGAGAAAACAACAGGGCCAGGAGTGCCAAACTGAGAATAGCAGAACGAAGCGAAGAATGAGCAAGGAGAAGAAAAACATAGAATTTGACCAGTCCATTGAGGAGAAGGAGAAGAGTTTATCCTTTCGCGACCTTATTGATGGGAACGTACTGACCCGCAAGGCTGTGCTAAAGCAAACGCGTTTTATTCTCTTGCTTGTATTGATTGCTTTTTTATCCATCGCCAACAGGAATCATGCGGAGAAGACAGTTATTCATCTGAATCGTTTGCAGAGCGATGTGAAGGAGTTGCGTGCACGATCAATCTCCACTTCTTCTGAGTTGGTACAAATCAGCCGGCAGTCGGAAGTGAAGCATCTGGTCAACACATATGAATTGGGACTGGAAGAGAATCTGGAACCTCCCAAAAAACTAATAGAAAACGAAGAGTAGCATGTCACTTAAGCGGGAAATACTGATTCGGACCTCCCTGGTTTACCTGGGAGTTTTGCTTATTAGCCTGCTGATACTTGGGAAAGCTATTCATCTTCAGCTCTTCGAAAAAGATGAGTGGGCCCAGGAGGAGAACAGTACGGTCCGCCATACGGTGATTGAACCCAACAGAGGAAATATTTACTCTTCCGATGGCAGGCTGCTGGCAGTATCGGTCCCTTATTACGAGATCCATATGGATTTCCGTTCAGAATCCTTTACCCGGACAATCTTTGATGCGGGTGTAGATGAACTTTCAAAATCCCTGTCCAATCTGTTCCAGGACCGCCACTGGTCCACCTATAAGAGAGAACTGGTCCGTGCCCAGGAGAACGGGGACCGCTACTTCCTGGTCAAGCGTGATGTGACCTACACCCAGCTTCAAAAGGTGAAACAGTTTCCAATTTTTAAGCTGGGGAGGTACCAGGGAGGTGTGCGGTATGTTCAGATAAATCGCAGGATCCCACCCTATGGCAGGCTGGCTTCACGTACAGTGGGCTATATCATGCATGATGATTATAAAAGTGTTGTAGGGATCGAGGGGGCTTACGACAATGAGCTAAAAGGTGTTGAAGGATACAGATTGATGCGGAGGGTTCGTGGCGACGTCTGGATGCCCATCAACGATGCCAACGAAATAGAACCGGAAGATGGCAAAGATATAGTCACCACCATAGATGTGGACCTCCAGGATGTGGCAGAGAATGCGCTCGAAAACCAACTCGACAAACATGGAGCTGATCACGGAACCGTAGTTCTGATGGAGGTGCAGACTGGTAAGGTAAGGGCCATCGCCAACCTCTCAAGGGATGAGGATGGGAGCTACATTGAGGATTATAATTATGCCATCGGGGAATCCACCGAACCTGGCTCAACCTTCAAACTGGCCACCATGATAGCCCTGTTGGAGGATGGCCATGTCCACCCCGGAGACATTGTCGACATAGGCAATGGGGAAACTTCTTACTACGGAATTAAGGTGGTCGACAGCCAGCACGGATCGCTGGGAAAAATCACCGTACAACGTGCTTTTGAGGTATCCTCCAATGTGGGGATTACCAAGCTTGCCTATGAAAACTACAAGGAAAAACCGGAACAGTTTATAAACCGCCTATACGAAATGGGGCTTAACCAGAAGCTGGGCGTGGAGATTAAGGGGGAGGGTAAGCCTGATATAAAATATCCCGATAGTGAATCCTGGTCAGGAATCTCCCTTCCATGGATGTCTTATGGTTACGAGGTACGCATGACTCCCTTGCAGATCCTTGCACTCTACAATGCGGTGGCCAATAATGGGAAGAAAGTAAAACCGATATTCATCGAGGAGATCCGCTTCCACGGCAAGGTGATCAAAAAGGGAGAGACCGAAGTATTGAATAATCATATTTGCTCCAGGGAGACGCTGGAAAGTATTAAAAAAATGCTTGAAGGAGTGGTGGATAGCGGAACTGCCAGTAATCTGGCCAACAGCCATTACAAAATTGCCGGGAAGACCGGTACCGCACAGCTGTCGATAAGCAAGGAGGGCTATTCCAAGCTTTACCAGGCCTCATTTGTGGGATATTTCCCGGCCGATGAGCCCAAGTACTCCTGCATTGTGGTGGTCAACGCCCCCTCCAAACAAATCTATTACGGTAATGTGGTGGCAGGACCTATTTTCCGGGCGATTACAGACCGGATTTATGTCAGGGACTTTGAATTACATAAAGACCAAAGACTGCTTACCGAGCAAAGCCTGCAGGCACCCTATTCCAAGAGTGGCAGCGGCGAGGACCTGGCTTCAGCTTTTGACTACCTCAAGCTTCCCTTGCAACAACAGGGAGATGAAAGCCTCTGGGTTTCCACGAAAAGCACTCCGGATGGAGTCATCTCTTCCTCCAGAGTCGTTTCCTCACAACTGGTGCCCAATGTGGTGGATATGGGATTGAAAGATGCAGTCTACCTGCTGGAAAGCAGAGGCTTAAAGGTGCATGCTGATGGAAGGGGAACTGTGCGGGGACAGAGTCAGGTAGTGGGCAGTATCATTCGGAAAGGAACTGTTGTCAAACTGAATATGAGTATAAACGAGGGATAGTTGAGACTGAAAGAGATCATACAGGATTTGGAGATTACCGCAGGAAACGGTGATCAGAATCCCCTTGTCAGGACGATAACTTTCGATTCACGGGAGGTCCAGAAAGGCGATCTCTTTGTAGCCATCAGAGGTGTGCTGGCCGATGGGCATAACTATATTGATGCGGCCATAGCTTCGGGGGCAATTGCGCTGATCTGTGAAGAGACAGTGGATACAGCCCATCCCGGAGTTCCTGTTATCTGTGTGCCAGACAGCCGGAAGGCACTGGCACAATTGGCTTCGGCCTGGTACGGCCACCCCTCTGTAGAATTAAGTCTGGTGGGTGTTACCGGAACCAACGGGAAGACCACCATTGCCACACTTCTGCACCAGATGCATCAAAACATGGGATTCAGAGCCGGATTGATCTCCACCATCCAGGTACTGAACGGTGAGGAGAGTCGTCCGGCCACCCACACCACACCCGATCCCTTGCAGATCAATGCACTCCTTCGGGAGATGGTGGATGCCGGCTGTGAATACTGTTTTATGGAGGTAAGCTCGCATGCCATCGATCAGGAACGTGTGGAGAGTCTCGAATTTGACGGTGGTGTATTTACCAACCTAAGTCGGGACCACCTGGACTATCACAAGGATTTTAAGGAATACCTGACTGTTAAGAAACGTTTTTTTGACCGCCTGACGGCCGATGCTTTTGCCCTGGTGAATGGGGATGATAAGAATGGCCTGGTGATGTTACAGAACTGTAAGGCAGAAAAGCATATCTACAGCCTGCGTTCCATATGCGATTTCAGAGGAAAGATTACTGAGATGCACCTGGAGGGATCGGCCATGGAGATCAATGGCAGTGAGGTATGGGTCAAGCTGCCGGGAAGATTTAATGCATCAAATCTCCTGTGCGCATATGGAACTTCCATCTTACTGGGGCACCACCCCGATGATGTGATGACTTCATTGAGTGAACTGAATCCTGTGGCTGGCAGATTCGAGACCTTCCATTCCCCGAAAGGAACCACCGTGATTGTGGATTACGCACATACCCCGGATGCCCTGCAAAATGTGCTGGATACCATCCATGAGGTCAATGTGGCCGGCGGTGAGATCATCACTGTGGTGGGAGCCGGAGGCAACAGGGACAGGGGGAAGCGCTCCGAAATGGCGAGGATTGTTACAGGAGCCAGTAATAAGGTGATCCTTACCTCCGATAATCCCAGGGATGAGGACCCGGAGCTCATCCTGAATGAGATGATGGAGGGAGTACCGAAAAATTTGCTTGAACGTACCATGCGCATTGTAAATCGCGAGGAGGCCATACGAACGGCATGCATTATAGCAGGGGAGAAAGATATTATTCTTGTGGCTGGTAAGGGTCATGAGCATACACAGGAGATTGCCGGTGAGAAGAGGGCATTTGATGATATGGAGATTCTGAAACAAAACTTAAAGGGATAGGCCATGATATATCACTTGTTTGAATACCTTGAGCAGTTCGATTTTCCGGGAGCCGGTATGTTCCAGTACCTCTCCTTCAGAGCTTCCTTTACGGTTATTACATCCCTTGTGATCTCTATGGTCTTTGGCAAGCGGATCATCAGGATGCTTCAGCGGAAACAGATCGGGGAGTCGGTTCGTGACCTGGGTCTCGAGGGGCAAAGTGAGAAGCAGGGAACGCCCACCATGGGAGGGATCATAATTCTCGCATCCATTATTATTCCGGTGCTGCTCTTTGCAAACCTCACCAACATCTATATTATCCTGATGCTAGTGGCAACCGTCTGGATGGGTCTCATCGGATTCCTGGACGACTACATCAAGGTATTTAAAAAGAACAAACAGGGCCTGCGTGGAAAGTTCAAGGTGATTGGACAGGTAGGGCTTGGACTGATTGTAGGATTGACTCTTTACTTCAGCGACGATGTAATGATTCGGGAGCGGATCCAGATAACACAGGAGAATTTTAATGAGTACAAGACCGAGGAGATGCAGGTGGACCAGGCTGGGGACCTCTATATTATCTATGAGCATAAGGATCCACTTACCACCATTCCCTTTGTAAAAAACAATGAGTTCGATTATTCCTGGCTGATCTGGTTCAGCGGGAAGTATGCCGATCACCTGGTATGGATCATTTTTGTACTGGCGGTTATCTTTATTGTGACGGCGGTCTCCAATGGGGCCAATATCACCGACGGACTCGACGGATTAACCACGGGATCGGCGGCCATCATCGGGGTTACCCTGGGTGTGCTGGCCTGGTTATCTGGGAACGCTATCTTCTCCAACTACCTGAATATCATGCATATTCCCCAGGCAGGTGAACTGGTCATTTTTGCCGGGGCATTTATAGGGGCAACCATCGGATTTCTCTGGTACAACTCCTATCCAGCCCAGGTATTTATGGGCGATACGGGAAGCCTGGCCCTGGGAGGAATTATTGCTGTATTTGCCGTGGTGATCCGAAAAGAATTATTGATCCCCATCATTTGCGGAGTGTATCTGTTTGAGAGCATTTCGGTGATTTTGCAGGTAGGCTGGTTCAAGCGGACCAAACGTAAATACGGAGAAGGAAGAAGGCTGTTCCTGATGGCCCCCATTCATCACCATTACCAGAAGAAGGGATATCCCGAACCCAAGATTGTGACCAGGTTCTGGATTGTGGGAATCATGCTGGCAGTAATATCGATTGTAACCCTGAAGATGAGATAATATACTAAAACATACCCTATGGAAAACAGAGAACGTATAGTGATCCTTGGTGCAGGAGAGAGTGGGACGGGAGCAGCCATCCTGGCGCGCTCCAAAGGATTTGATGTTTTTGTTTCGGATGCCGGAAAGATCAAACCTTTTTACCGGGACTTGCTGGATGAGTACCAGGTGATCTATGAATCGGGAGGACATACCGAGCGCCTGATCATCAATGCGACAGAGGTGATTAAGAGCCCGGGAATCCCCGAGAGTGCCCCTATTATTAAATTGCTTCGCAAGAAAGAGGTTCCAATCATCTCCGAAATTGAGTTTGCAGGTCGTTATACCAATGCCAAGAAGATATGCATTACAGGTAGCAACGGGAAGACTACCACCACCTCACTGATACATCACATGATGCGCAAGGCGGGCCTGAATGTGGGTATGGCGGGGAATGTGGGTCGCAGTTTTGCTCTCCAGGTAGCCACAGAAGCCTATGATTACTATGTACTTGAGCTAAGTAGCTTTCAGTTGGACGGAATGTACCAGTTCAAGGCGGATATTGCCATTATGCTCAATATTACACCCGATCACCTCGACCGCTACGATAACAATTTTCAGAATTACGTGGATTCCAAGTTTCGGGTGACTCAGAACCTGACCGAGGAGGAATATTTTGTTTTCTGTTCTGACGATGAAATAACCATTAAGGAGCTGGAGAAGATTGTAAGCAGGGCTGAGCAGCTTCCTTTTGCATATCAAAAAAAGGAGCACGATGTGGCCTGGGTGGACCATGAAGAGGAGCTTCATATCGAATTTGATGATGTGGACTTCAGTATGTCCGTACAGGAGCTTGCGCTAAGGGGACGACACAACACTTACAACAGCATGGCTGCCGGTATTGCAGGGAATGTTCTGAAGATCCGTAACGAAGTGATACGTGAAGCACTGATGGATTTTCAGGGAGTGGAACATCGCCTGGAAACTGTTACCAAGGTTCACGGAATCAACTTCATCAATGATTCCAAGGCCACCAATGTAAACTCCACCTGGTATGCCCTGGAGAGTGTAATGGGCTCTACGGTCTGGATTGTTGGGGGAGTGGATAAGGGCAATGACTACAGCGAGCTCTTTAACCTGGTAGAAAATAAAGTAAAGGCCATTGTGTGTCTGGGCAAGGAAAATGATCGTGTTATAAAGGCATTCAAAGGAAAAGTAGAATCTATTGTGGAGTCCAGTAATATGGACGATGCAGTGAAGGCTGCCTACTATCTGGCCAGGGATGGGGAGACCGTACTTCTCTCACCTGCCTGTGCCAGTTTTGACCTCTTTGAAAGTTTTGAGGACCGGGGACGGCAGTTTAAAGATGCAGTGAGATCTCTCTGATAAACGCATAAAATGAAGATAAGAAGGTACATAAAAGGCGACAGGATTATCTGGATAGTGGTATTGATCCTTCTGGTGATCTCCCTCCTGTCGGTTTACAGCTCAACCGGATCGCTGGCCTACCAGCACCGGTCGGGGAATACCTTCTTTTATCTGTTTCGCCAGCTAAAGTTCATCCTGCTGGGTGTGCTGATCATTTTCTTTGTGCACCTGGTTCCCTACCGCATCTTTAGCAGGGTATCGGTGTTTGCCCTTTATCTGTCTATTCCCTTGCTGATCCTTACCCTGATTGCAGGGACCAATATCAATGAGGCCACCCGCTGGTTGCAGATTCCGGGTACCGGACTTACCATACAGCCTTCCGATTTTGCGAAGATAGCTCTTGTTATGTATCTGGCCAAGATCCTTTCGGTGAACCAGAATAACATCAAGGATTTTAGAGGGGTTTTTGGCAAGATCTCCCTGGCGATTATAGGAACCTGTGCGCTGATCCTGCCGGCAAATTTCTCCACGGCTTTAATTGTGTTTGTTACAGCCTTCAGTCTGATGTTTGTTGGACGAATTCCGGTCAGGTACCTGGCTGTAATGATTTTCACAGGCGTTTTTGCTTTATCAATTTTTATAGGCGGGGCATTGCTGCTCAATAAGGAAGGCCGGATTGCCACCTGGAAGAACCGGATCGAGAACTATGTGGATGGCGAAGGAGACAACTACCAGGCCGACCAGGCCAAGGTGGCCATTGTTCAGGGCGGACTTTTCGGAAAGGGGCCAGGAAACAGTACGCAGCGAAACCTCTTGCCTCATCCTTATTCAGATTTTATTTATGCCATCATCATTGAAGAGTATGGCACCCTGGTTGGAGGGATCCTGGTTATTGCACTTTATCTCTGGCTCTTCTTCAGGGCCGGGATGATCATCCGCCGAAGCAAAAGCACCTATGGGGCCTTCCTGGCCTTTGGCCTCTCCATGGGGCTTGTACTGCAGGCCTTTGTGAATATGGCTGTGGCAGTGGGACTGGTCCCGGTTACCGGTCAGACCCTTCCCCTGGTTAGTATGGGTGGGTCATCCATTTTCTTTACCAGCATAGCCACCGGAATGATCCTGTCGGTGAGCTGGGGAACCAAAGAGATACCGGGCGAGGCAGGGGAGTCCGGAGAAGGAAGCGATGAAGATGTGGCATCGGGAGATCCTTTACCAGCGGCTGAAAAGGTAGCGAATCCGACTCCCAAAGAGGTAAAAGAGAAAGCGAATAAACGAACCGAATTTGAAGTTAATGCCTGAGAAACCTGCATATCGCATACTGATCGGAGGGGGTGGGACCGGAGGACACGTGTTCCCGGCCATCGCCATCGCGGATGCCCTGAAGGAGAAGTTACAGGATACGGAGTTTCTATTTGTAGGTGCATTGGGTAAACTGGAGATGGAAAAGGTACCCGAAGCAGGCTATGCCATTGAGGGCTTGCCGGTGGCAGGATTCCAGCGCAGACTTACACTAAAAAATATCACCTTCTTCTATAAACTCATTGTTAGCATGATCCGGTCCCGCAAGATCATAGCTCGCTTCTCTCCTGATATTGCTGTGGGTGTGGGCGGATATGCCAGTGGTCCGATTCTGAAGGCCGCAGCCCGGAAGGGGATTCCCATTCTGATCCAGGAGCAGAACTCTTATGCCGGGGTTACCAACCGGCTGCTTGCCCGGTCGGCCCGACGCATTTGTGTGGCCTATGAAATGATGGAGCGCTATTTCCCGGCAGACCGCATTGTGCTTACGGGGAATCCTGTTCGACAAAAACTGCTGGAACTCCAGGTGAACCCCGCCGAGGGATACAGGGAATTTGAAATAGAAAAGGGGAAGAAAGTGTGCCTGGTGGTGGGTGGCAGCCTGGGTGCCCGTACCCTGAATCGCAGTTTTATGGAGGGGCTGGACAAACTGGACAGGGTAGACCTGGTGGTGCTCTGGCAGTGTGGAAAGTATTATCATGCTGAGCTTGAGGAGAAGGTGAAGGCCAGTGGTCTTAAGAATATCCGGGTCTTGCCTTTCATCTCACGAATGGATCTGGCTTATGGAGTGGCAGATATCATTGTCTCCCGAGCTGGAGCCCTGAGCATTTCAGAGTTATGTATTGTGGGAAAACCGGCGATCCTTGTGCCTTCTCCCAATGTAGCCGAAGACCATCAGACCCATAATGCAAAGTCGCTGGAAAGCAAGGGTGCAGCCCTTATGATTCCCGATGTTGATGCCGGGGAGCAGTTGGTGGACCGGATGCTCAAGCTGATGGAGGATGAATTAGAAAAAGAAAACTTATCGAGGAATATCAAACAACTTGGCATTTTCGATGCTTCGCAGAGGATCGCGGTCGAGGTGCACAAAATATTGACTGAACAATGATCTGGGCTAATTTAAATAATGTCTATTTTATTGGTGTGGGCGGCATCGGAATGAGTGCCCTTGCCCGCTATTTTGTAAGTCAGGATAAAGCAGTAGCCGGATATGACCGGGTTTCCACTGTACTTACCGATCATCTGGCTCGTGAAGGGGTTGATATCTGTTTTGAGGACCGCTCACAGCTCATTCCCAAACCATTCCGGAATCCCGAGCGTACCCTTGTGATCTATACACCTGCCATTCCTGGAGATCACCAGCAACTGAACTATTTTCGCAAGGGAGGATTTCGTGTGATCAAACGATCGGTGGCCCTGGGAGAGGTCTTTAACACAGGCAGGGGTGTGGGAGTAGCCGGCACCCATGGCAAGACCTCCATTTCTACCATGCTGGCCCATATCCTTCACTCTTCTGCCCTGGGATGCAACGCCTTCCTGGGTGGTATTAGCAAGAACAGCTCCAGCAATCTATATCTAGATCCTGCATCAAAAGTTATCATAGCTGAGGCAGATGAATTTGACCGGTCCTTCCTGACCCTTTTCCCTGAGGTCGCGGTGCTCTCCTCCATGGATGCGGATCACCTCGATATTTACCATTCGGTGGAGAATATTCACAGGGGATTTGAGTCCTATGTTGCTCAGATCCGTGAGAAGGGGAAGTTGATTCTGAAGTTTGGTCTTAGCCCTAAGGTCCCCGATCATGTAAGCGTCTATACTTACTCGGTCGATGAGAAGATGGCTGACTATCATGTGGCTAACCTGGCTCAGGATGGTCTGGGTTACCGCTTTACCGTACATACACCTCGTACGGTTCTTCCGGAGATAAAATTGCTGATACCGGGCATGTTAAATGTGGAGAATGCCCTGGCAGCTGTGGCGGTGGCTCACCAGTTGGGCGTTCCATCTGAAAGTATTATCCAGGCCCTGTCGGTATACAAGGGCGTACAGCGGCGTTTTGATGTGCATGTAAACAATGAGCGAAGGGTTTACATTGACGATTATGCTCATCATCCCACGGAGATAACAGCCTTCCTCTCATCCGTAAGAGCACTCTTCCCGGATAAAAAGATATGCGGAATCTTCCAGCCCCATCTCTATTCCAGGACCCGCGATTTTGCGGATCAGTTTGCAAAGAGTCTGGAACTACTCGATCAACTGATCCTGATGGAGATATACCCGGCCAGGGAAGAACCCATCCCCGGGATTGACTCTGAGATGCTCCTGGATCTTGTCAAGATGGATGAAAAGGTGCTTATCAAACGGGAGCAGCTATTGCGGGTGGTGAAGGAGAGGAATCCGGAGGTGCTGGTAAGTATGGGAGCAGGTGATATTAACCAGTTTGTAGGGCCACTTAAGGAGTGGAGCATGAGAATATAATGCGCAGGATATTAAAAATATTGATTTGGATAGGACTTGCTGCATGGTTTGTAGTGATCCTGGGATTTGTTTCCGGAGAATCGGACGAGGTGCTTTGCATGCGCATCGATGTGGTGCTGTCCGATACGGTCCACAGCAGGTTTGTGACCGATTCAGATATCAGAGCCATGTTCCAATCGGAGGGCCTTCAATTGCAGGGTTACCCAATGCATGAGATCAATACCAGGGAGCTTGAAAGGCTCCTGGAAAAGAATGCCTATATCAAGGGCGCAGAAGTGAGCACCGATGTAAGCGGAAGAATGGAGATTCGCCTGGAGCAGCGTGTTCCACTGCTACGGATCATGCCGGAGGGCAAGGCTGGATTCTATCTTGATACCGAAGGGGAGATACTCCCGCTTTCAGGCCAGTTTGTTCCGCATATTTTTCTGGTGTCTGGAAACATTGAGGACCCGGATGAGAGCGCAGAGGCAAGCATACAGCTTGGGGAGATCCACCGCTTCTGCACCTATGTAAGTGAACATCCCTTCTGGAGTGAACAGATCGTGCAGCTATATGTGAATCGCAGAGGGGAGTATGAACTGATTCCCAGAGTAGGAGCACATCAAATTCTGATGGGGAGCATGGACCAGTGGAAGCTTAAGTTAAGAAACCTGGAATTGCTTTATCAACAGGGATTAGCAGTTTATGGATGGAATAATTACAGAACCATTAATTTGAAATATACCAATCAAGTAATATGTACTAAACGTTAAGACTATGGCAACAAAAGAAAAGATTGTAGCTGCGGTAGACATCGGTA
>RCND010001985.1_pt1 | contig 11468 bp, 5 predicted proteins | sample 2041351 | NCBI WGS metagenome assembly RCND01 (sample SAMN09708230, study PRJNA481090) | Marine sediment metagenome, whole genome shotgun sequencing project. | biome: marine sediment; feature: ocean; material: sediment; isolation source: Sewage treatment plant 12B marine sediment (STP12B) ...
CCCTTATCCAGTTATTTACTTTTTCTTCTATTTGAATGATTTCTTCATCAGTAATCTTTTTAGAATGTGAAAAATCCAAGCGAAGTTTTTCGTGATTTACTAAAGAGCCACGTTGTTCTAAGTGAGTACCTAGAACTTCCCTCAAACTGCTATGAAGCAAATGAGTAGCCGTATGATTTCTTCTAATCATCTCTCGGTTAGTCGTATCAATCTTTAACTGAATTGTTTGGCCCACTGTTATTTCTCCCTCATTTAATTCACAATAATGAACCACAATGGAATTGGTTTTTTGGGTATCCGTAATGGTTACTTTTCCTGAAGAAGTAACTGCTACACCAATATCTCCAACTTGACCACCAGATTCCCCATAGAATGGAGTTTGATCAACAATTAATTGAAACACTTCCCCTTCTGAAACATTAGAAACAGGCTCATTATCTTTTATAAGATGTGAAATCGTCGCTGCAGCTTCAATTTCAGTATATCCTAAAAATTTAGTTTCCTTAACTTTCAAATCGGAAAGAACATCGCCAAAATTCTGTTTCTTTTTTCCTCTAGAAACTCCTTGATGAATTCTAAAATGCTTCCAGTAAGTATCCTCATCAAAGTTAAAACCTCTTTCTCTAACATGATCTGAAATATTCTCTAACGGAACCCCATGGGTCGTAACCAAATTAAAAATAAACTCGCCATCAAGCTCCTTTCCTTGTAGACTTTCAAGCTTTTGATCTAAAAGGTCAAGTCCTTCCTTAAGTATTGGTGTAAACGCTTGTATTTCATCATTTATAGAATCAATAATAGACGTCGCATTATTTTTCAGGTTAGGGTAATAATCAGACAATTGAAGCATCACTTCTTTAGCAACCTCGATTAATAAATCCAGGGATTTTCCTGCACGCATAGCAAGTGCCATTGACTTTCTTATCAATCTCCTTGGGATGTATCCTCTACCATCACGAGAAGGTAAAACTCCATCAGAAAGAATCATAGTCGCAGTACGCATATGATCTGTTAGTGTTCTGTAATCCTTTTCGGTTAGTTGTTCAGAAGCAAATAAATCTTTTATCTTATCATATACAGGCTTAATAGTATCGACTTCATACAAGCTATCTATACCGTTCAATGCCAAATACATTCTCTCAATACCAGATCCCGTATCAACACTCTTCATTGGAAGCGGATTAAAGCTACCTTCTTTGGTCTTGTCCAATTCCATAAAAACGCCCGCATTCCATATTTCTATATAGCGGCTCTCATCATCAAAATGTCCTCCCGAAGTATATTTTGGTCCGAACTTATCTCCTGTGTCATAAAAAACCTCTGTACATGGCCCACAAGGTCCTGTATCACCTGCTGGTCCCCAAAAATTATCTGCACCTAGTGGTATTATGTGATCAGCAGCAATACCAGCCTTCTTCCAAAATTCTATGGATTCTTCGTCGGCAGCTATACCTAATTCAGGATCTCCTTTGTAAACTGTGACATATAATTTCTCTTTATCAAATTTAAAATGCCCCACAAGTAAGTCAAAGGCCAGCTGAATCGCCTTTTCCTTATAGTAGTCCCCTATTGACCAACTTCCCATCATTTCAAAAAATGTAAGATGATGACGATCCCCAATTTCTTCTATATCATTAGTTCTTATACAGGGTTGTACATTTACTAACTGTTTGCTAGGAGGCGTTTCTAGGCCTAAGAAATATGGCTTTAACGGCGCCATCCCACTATTAATATATAATAATGAAGGGTCATTTTCTGGTATAATCGAAGAGCCTTCAATTAATTGATGATTATTCTTTCTGAAAAAATCTAGAAATAACTCTCGAATTTCTTTACTAGTTAATGGTTTCATTACTTTTATTTAATATAAAATCTATATTCAGCCAACTTACACCAATTTAATTTTAAAATGGTATAATTAAATTCCGCCCAAAATTATCAATTATATTTCAATTTACCGTCACTAAATTCCTGAATAAACCAATTTGAAAATTCGTTGATTTCTTCCGTAGAAAAGCAAAAAATCAAGAAGCTCTTAATGTGGTATCTAAATACTAGGACTCCCTTGAATGCCTAATTATTACTAGGCCAATACCCAATGTTAAACGAAATACATTAGTGCTTTCTCATCCACAAAAATCAGAAATCCCTATTAAACAACAAGGGATTTCTGATTTTTGCTTAAAAGGTCTAAATCTTATTGATAATTAACCTGTGGAACCGATTTAATATGGGCATATATTTCCACCCCGTTCACAACTGCCTCTACGGGGGTTGTTAACATCTTAATTCCTTTGATATCACGGATCCATCCTTTAGGAGATATAGCTTCTATATTGTAAAATTCACCTTTTTCGTCAATCACATTCAGATGAAGAATATTCCCTGATTGTCGGACAGCTTTCACATCTAAATTTTTTCCATCTTCTGACAATGCTTTAATGTCTATGATAGTACCATCGGCTGCTATAGCTTTTACAGGCAAATACTTGTCCTCGCTCATTAATACTTTCACTGGCAGTATTTTTCCGTTTACAAAAGCCTTAACACCCATAATACTGGTCTGGTCAGAATTTTGAATCACTTTTATATCATGAATCTTACCATCTTTAGTGATAGCTTTTACATCCAATAATTTACCGTCGGGATGATAAGCTTTTACATGCCAAATAATATCCTTTTCTGGATTTAATTTAATGGTTTCTGAATCTTGACTGATATTAATTTTAGCTTTGTCATTATTACAGGCTGTTAAAAAAACAAACGCAGAAAGGATAGCAACGATTCCGGTTTTTCTGAACGTACTTTCTAAAATTTTCATCTTTCTTTCGATTTAATTGACATTCAACATTTAAATATTTAAATAAAGTTATGCCTTCTTATGTCAATATTATATGACAAAAATCACTGTTTGAGACTTCTATAAAATATGCGGAATACTAATTCCTAAGAAAGAATTAATGTTCCAGTTTTTTGAAATTTTTTGGCCTGTTTTTCAATAAAAAAATTTTCATTAATGTTAGTTAATGAGACCCCAACCCTAACTTTGATACTCCCGAGTATGTATAACAAGATCCGGGCATCATTTTTACTTTTAAGTTATTTGATAGCCGTACTAGTTTCCGTTGTGCCTTAAAGAGAAGAAAGCTAATAACATTTATACGTTAAAATTAATACCCGGACGTCTTAAACGCAGAATTTTTTAAAAAATGTGTAGTAGATATTTAATGAATAACTATTTTAAAAAAACATTTTAAAATTCCTGTAAAAAAGTATATTTAGTAAAATTAAAACTGGATATAAGTAGGATATGCGAATAGGTATTATAATTGGAAGAATTGGAGGAGTAGATGGTGTGGCTCTTGAAACAGAGAAATGGATAGAGGTACTAAAACGACTCGGACATGAAGTCTTTATTATTTCCGGAGAATTTGAATTCTGGAAAATGGATCAAGATCATCATGATCATTTTCCCTTAATGTCATTCTTCTCTCCCGAGGTAAAATGGGAACAGCGGAAAGCTTTTTATGAACCGGATAAAGACCCTGGCCCAATCCTCGATCATATTGAAAATATCTCTAATATAATAACAGAGAAGCTACAAAACTGGGCTCGAATCAATAAGATTGAAGTCCTTCTATCAGAAAATGCTTCAGCATTACCCAGTCATATGGCTATGGGAGTAGCGATCAAGAAACTGGTTCAAAATACAGGATTACCCATTGTGACTCACGATCATGATTTTCATTGGGAAAGAGGCAACCGTTATATTTCTGAACATTCCGAAGTGAATGCACTTGTCAATGAAACATTCCCCTTGCTGCTGCCCAACGTGCGTCACGCTGTGATCAACACGTTTGGGGTAGAAACCTTTAAGAATAAATTCAATCTGGATTCCACACTTGTTCCTAATGTGATGGATTTCGATCGTAAATATGGAATTCCGAACAAAGACAATCGCTACTTTCTTAAAAACCTTGGGGTCGCAGAAGATGAGATTGCGTTGTTACAAGTAACGCGAATCGTGCGAAGAAAAGGTATTGAAACAGCCGTTTCACTAATAGAAAAACTGAACGATAAAAAAGTGAAACTGATCATTACAGGAAATAATAATGACGATCAGAATCGGAAATATTATAACGAAATCGTAGATCAAATTCATGATCTGAACCTTGCAAACCAAGTAATCTTCGCATCACATAGTGTGCGCGACCATAAAGATCTTTCGGATGTTTATGCACACGGAAGGGCCTGCACTTATTTCAGTACCTATGAAGGCTTTGGAAACGCCTTTGTAGAAGCGGCATTAGCGAAAAAACCAATCTTTGTAAATAACTACAAGCCAGTCTATATGCAGGATATTGGCAGTAAGGGTTTTGAAACAGTAATGTTGGAAGACAATCATTTGTCCAATGATATGGTTAAAAAAATGAGCGATATCATATATAATGTGGACCGTTGTCGCGAACTTGGGGAATATAACTATACCCTGGCTAAAAAGTATTTCTCATTTGAGGTACTCAAAGAGAAATTAAGCGAATTATTTCGTTTTTAAATCTGAATATCTGGGCCTAAAACTACTGCCATTGATCAAAATTGATAACGTATTAAGCGAATTAAGAAAACAAGATATTCAAACCTGGTTCGATCTCGGATTATTCATTGACCGATTTAAAGAAAAGCACTCATCAAGCGCTTATAAAGAAGACTTAAAGGCATTTGGTGGCCAACTCGAAACTAGTGGAATTGCTTTCATTACGTTTTACTTTGCCATCGATGGAATTACGGTAGAAACTGAAAAGTATGCTAAAACCTTCAAAAACATCTACCCCGACATTCCTATTCACTATATCGCTGGAGAGATTAAACCTGAGGCAGATGAATTGATTCATAAAGATGCCTTTAAGAAGGAGATCAAAGAAATGGATGGTTTTGATAACTGGCCATTATACGATGATTTCTTTAAAATAAAAATGGAAAGGGGCAGTACCGAGTATAATGAGCTTATTTTAAAATTTTGGGATGAGGTATTAGTGCTAGTTGAAAAACTTGGTAGGTATATTGAAGATAATAACATTTCTTTGCTATATCTCATTAATGTTTGCTCGAATCCAGGAAACGTTTCTTTAGCGATGGCCACTGTTCTAATTTCTGAATACTTAGGTATCCCCGTTATCAATAACAATCATGACTTCTATTGGGAAGGTGGCAACAGGAAAGTAACTATAAAATCTAAAGGCCTTAAAAAAGGACCTAGGGATTTCTTCTTTCATAACGCGCATGTAGGTGAATTCTTTTCAGTGATCGATATGGTATATCCATGGGAAAGTCGGTCCTGGTTGAATGTGAATATTAATAAGTTACAACACACTCATCTTGTCAATATAAAGGGCCATAACCCAGCAAATTCTGCTATGATAGGAACTGCTGTGGATACCAAACCTCAACAAATAGGGAGGAGAGATATCATAAAAGCGCTCATCCAGATGGCGTCTATCTTTGCCAATAAAAAGGATACTATAACGGTTCATACAGTAGCAAATCACATTGAAAGCAAACGCTCATTGAAGCCTATTTTACTTGGATACAAGACCATAAAGAAGTTTGATTTTGTGAATAATAACATCGTTTTTTTGCAGCCTACAAGAGTAATAAGTAGAAAGTCAATCGAGCTGAATTTCTTATTGGTTAAACAGTTATTTGCTAATGTTGACTTCGCAAAGAAATTTCAGAACAATCCTCAACTAACCCTCTCGCTTTTGGTCTCTGGTCCTATTCCTCATGGCCAGCAAAACTATTATAAATATCTGTTAGAAGATTTTAAAATATTTTTAGATGAACTTGCCAGTGAATTCAGGTCTCGCGTTCTTTTAGGGTTTTTCTTCAGTGAATTTGATAAACATGAGTTCAAAAAAAAATACAAGAAGCCACTTGATATTGATCGACTCTATGAAGTTGCCTCCCTCATCCTGTTACCGAGTCAGACAGAAGGCAGGGGACTTCCAATTATTGAAGCTGCAGCCTGCGGGACCCCAATATTTTGTAAGCAATATGAGCCCAGAGCGGTTTATGAAGAGGTAATTGGATATCATCTGGACGAATCCCAGCGATTGAAAGTCCTCGAGTTTAAAGGTCACAAAATACCCAAGAAACTGATTGCTGCGATAAGCGATTGCATATTTTATCCTCAAAACAGTATGGAGGATCTAGTCCACAATAGACAGGTAATACAACAACGGTATAGCCTGGATTCATTACAAATGAATATGGAATACCTTCTTAGAAGGTTACATTCGCAATTAAACGCCATTACTGATCAAGATAATAGTCGCGTGGTTGATCTTATTAAAAAATATAAGAAGATTGTCAACTTTGAAAACGAAGACCTTAGAGCAATTCTAAACAAAAAAAACAGACATTTTTTACCTGGTTATGGCCGCTTGTCATTTATGATATATTTAAAATCCTTAATCGATCCGAGTTTCTTTAGAGTGGAAGAACAATTAGTTAGGGGAAGAGTAATGAAATATGCCAGGATGATGGAAAATGATTTGCCAGATCTAATCAATACCGATCTGTCCAAAATCCATGACTATTACAACGCAATCGATGATATATTTAAATGTGTCGAAGGTGAAAGCCTTATAAGACATGATCATTCCTTGGCATATAGACATCGAAATAAAAAGATATTTAGTTACCAAGAATTTACCTATCACGAACTAACGGGCTTGGTAAATATGATTTACAATGATATTTTTAAACCTAAAAAACGGACCGATCAAACGTTGGCTCCCCAGTTTTTTTCAGATTGGGAACTCGCCTTATTTCAATTGACTAATAGCAAATTTTTGGGAATTGATAATCGGAAAATACTCACTGAGAAGTTAAAAGTTAATGTGCCAAAAGGTTATTTCCCTGGAAGGTACATTAAGCATGAGCTGGAATACTTTGTTTTACAGCCTATACGAGCTCAATTGAAACTTACTCTTGAAGAAGAACTTACAGACGAATTACTTAAGACCAAGGGGAAGAATCTGGAGAAAGTATACATCTTTATTCATGAACCCAGAATAACAAAGTGGTTCTCTGGGGCGAACATTAAAGATTATCTTGAGCAGGAAACTGAATTAGAGTTAGGAATTCTTTATAAGGCCGGAGTAATTGAAATAGTAGAATCCCATCAATGGTGTGAAGGCGTACATTTTCCTCAAATGGGTACCAAAGCAATTAAAATTCTTAGGGAAATTAAAGAATCTGATGGCTTCTTGGTCACCAATGGTGAACATGCCTCAATGATGACCGATATTATTGAGATCGATCATTTCCACATCGGGAAGGCTAGACATAAAATGACAGCTAAAATTATGGGAATCCCAAAGAACAGCGGTTTCATTCAATTCGTTCCTGCAGGTGTAAGAACCACCTTGGCTTACCCTACTCCTATTCAGACTTCTAAAGACTTTGACAATGCCCTGAAGAGCGATCTGTACAGCGACCTTAAAAAGAATATTGGAGAAAAAGAATTACTGAAAATCATCTCAAAAGATGCCATAGAAAACGGAACCCCAATCAGCACACTTCTTTCAAAATTAGAGATGGAAATGAACGGAAAGAAGGCTGTTGAGAGCGTAAAATCTTCCTTTGCAGGTGGTGTTTACGAGGATGGGCTTCCTTGGAGTGGTGTTTTGGCTGAAATAGACACTAAGAAACATGCTTGGAAATTCGCGGCTCATCTTGCCAATAAAAAACCAAAGAATGTTCCGGGACTTATCAAAGAGTATAAAAAGAAAAGTAATAACAAGAACAAAATAGAACTGGCCTGGAATGGAGGTTATATACTGAATCCTGAATTGGTAGGTAAACTAGGATTGCCAGAGACTTATATCGGTTCGCCCTTGGGTCTTCTAATTATGGATCACAAAGTTTTTTGTCCTCCTCTATTCAATAAACCTGCTTTTATTATTTATAAAGACGGCACCATAGATATTAGGAAAGTTAAGTCTAGCGCGGGATTTATAATAAGAAAAGCGAAGGAAGAAATGGTCTTTAAACCTGGTAACTATAATAATCATAATGCCTCTGAAGTGTGTTATTATGATCTATTGCATCCCCATGAAGAAATAAAAGGGGATGGTAATTTTATTATTAGAGTAGCAGGAAATACGGTAAAACAAATCATCCCTACAAAATCGAATGAAAGTGTACCTATTATCCCAGTGGGTATTACACTATCAATTCCTGCAAAATTATTTTCTGAAGAATTATTTAGTGAAGGAAGAGCCTTGAATATTGAACTTTTAGAGCCTAAAAATGACCCGTATCGGTGGAAGGACATATCCTATGCAATTGAAGCTGGACCTATGTTAATTGAGAATGATACACTTGCAGTGAATATGGATGCAGAAGGTTGGAAGACTTCTAATTCAATTAAAACACAGGCTGCAAGATTAGACTTTACCGACATGCGGGGACCCAAGATTGCTGTAGGTATTACTGATAAAGGAAAACTCATGGTGCTTATGGTTAATGGCAGAATTAGAGAATCTGTGGGCGCCACTCATTTCGATATGGCAGATATACTTTTAAAATATGGTATGCACAAAGCTATGGGCTTCGATCCTGGGGGCAGTAGTACACTTGTAGTAGATGGTAAGATCATGAATATTTCTCCCTACAATAAAAAATACGAAGAAGACATATATTCATTACCACCGGAACCTCGATTTGTTGCTAATGCTGTCATGGGATGGATTGAAACAGAGAATTGAAATTCACGAAACGCGACGGACCTTTTCAGAACGAAATGAAAATTATTGGACGTTGTTAAAAACATAGGCCGATCTTTCAGAAGATCGGCCTATGTTTTTTTTCAGTTTTCCACTCAGCGACGATTTTAAATGAGGTGGTATTATCGATTGTGCGATTTATATTTTCGGGTCTTGCCTATGCTATAGTTTGTTTCTTAATTAGGTCAACATAAAAAACAGTATCCTGAAATATTGGGCTCAGAAAGTAACAATAGTACTTTTCAGCTAGCTAAACCTACCACTGTGGAATCGCCTTAACATGAGCAAATATCTTCACGCCATTTATCACAGCTTCTACCTCCTTTTCCATCATTTTGACACCTTTTACGGCCATTACATTTCCCAAAGGTGAAATTGCAATGATATTATACCGTCTATAATCTTTGTCGATTGCTCTTAGGTGAATAATATTTCCAGATTTACTTGTCCCTTTTACATCAAAAATTTGCCCATCTTCTGTAATTGCTTTTATGTCTATAAGGGTACCATCATCCATAATGGCCTTTGCAGGATAATATTGTTCATCACCTTTGACGATTAGTTTAATAGGTAAACGTTTTCCGTCTACTAAAGCTTTGATATTAAGAACACTAGTGTTTTCAGAGGATTGTATAGCTTTCACAGGATATTTGACACCATTTTTATCAATTGCCTTGATATTTAGAAGTTTAGCCTCATAATGATAAGCTTTGATATGCCAAAAGATATCGCTAGTAATTTCAGTTTCAGGCTTAATAAGATCTGAAGGGTTTGTAATAGCTTCAATCTGAGCTTGTGTAGTATTGGTCATCAAAATAGAAAAGAAGAATAAACTAATGGTCGAGAGATTTAGTAAGTGTTTAAAGGCTTTCATAGTTCCTGATTTAGAACATAAAAGTACTCAACACCCCATAATTAAAATATGATATTAGTCACGAATAACAACTAGTAGTGCCCCTGTGAATAAATATATTCAGTTACCAGAATTACTTTTATCTTTTATTCTGACGAATCTTGTCTGCTTCACAATCTTTTACTAAAACCCAAGAAATGATTAGTTCCCTGTTGACCGAACCTGCTCCATAAATTTTGCTACTCGTTCATAACTGAGTGTATTTTCCCAATAACCATCTTCTTTGAAATATGAACCAACAATCATTGCATCACAGATGTGAAGGTAACTGGAAACATTATCAAGAGTAATCCCCGACCCCACAATTATAGGAAAGTTCAAATTAGTTTTCAATAGCTTCAATTCATCTGAAGAAGCTGGCTTACCCGTATGGCTTCCGGTAATTATAACACCATCACTTAAAAAAAAGCGCGCGGCTTCGGCTGTCTCAAGCAAGGAAATATCTTGAGTAATACTATGTGAGCCATGTTTTTTTTTAATGTCTGTAAAGATGGCAATTTCAGAAGCATCGATCTGCTTACGATAACGTAGTAATTCTCCAGCCTGAGCATTAATAATACCTTCATCGGCTACATGAGCGAATACAAAGCCTTCCGCTCGTATAAAATCCAGGCCGGAAGCCTTAGCAACTGCTATAGCTTCCTGATTGGCTCCAGCGAGTATTTGAATTCCCACAGGCAGCAATGACTCTTTCTTGACTAAATAACCAATTAAAGACATCAAGGATGTTATTTCGGGACCTACACGAGAGTTCAAATATGGGTTGTCATGCATGTTCTCAATAATAATAGCATCAATTCCTGCATTCTTGTAGACCAGTGCCTCTTGAATGGCTTCGTCAATAATTTGAGAACTACTTAGAGTATTCTTAGGTGTTCCTGGTAAGGCCTTTACATGAATTACACCTATAACAGGTTTCTTCTTTTTAAAAATTGATTTAAATTTTTGCATGTGTCCGTTGCTATATCCTCTAAAATTACTTAATTTAAGATGATAATTAATTTAATACAATATAAAGATGCCGATTAAAGAAAAAATAACTGTTATAGGTGCTTCAAACATTGACTTAATAGGCTTTTCTAAAGAAACGTTAGTTTATAAGGATGCAAATATTGGAACTCTCGAAACTATTCTTGGAGGAGTTGGAAGAAATATTGCTGAAAATTTATCCCATTTGGAGGTTGATGTAGAATTCTTAAGCGTTTTTGCCGATGATTCATTTTCAAAAACAATTTTAGATTCTTGTAGCGACCTCGGAATCTCAACAAAGCATAGTATAACTGTTAAAGACAGTGGCACATCAACTTATATGGCTATCCTGGATAGTGATAACGATTTGGCTGTTGGCCTTTCCGCTATGGATATCTATAATACCATTCCCGTTAGTTTTATTTTAGATAGTCTGGAGGCAATTTCTAAAAACACCTATTGTCTATTAGAAACGAATATGCCCATTTCAATTTTGGAATTAGTGACAAGTGTATTGCCAGATGTCCGATTCGCCTTGGAGGCAGTTTCGTCGAAGAAGGCCTTAAAAGCAAAATCTATTCTAGATAAAGTATATATTTTAAAATGTAATTTGCTCGAAGCCGAATTACTAAGCGGTATAAAAGTGGAATATGAAGAGGATAGCGAGAAATTAGTAGCGCACTTTTTAGCCCTTGGGATTAAAAAAGTATTTATCACCATGGGGAGAGATGGTGTTGTTTATGGGGATTCTACTGGAATCTGGATCGAGCCTGTAAACATAATTCCTCCTGTGAATA
>RCND010001986.1_pt1 | contig 11466 bp, 8 predicted proteins | sample 2041351 | NCBI WGS metagenome assembly RCND01 (sample SAMN09708230, study PRJNA481090) | Marine sediment metagenome, whole genome shotgun sequencing project. | biome: marine sediment; feature: ocean; material: sediment; isolation source: Sewage treatment plant 12B marine sediment (STP12B) ...
GGGCTTGGGTATTTTGGTCAGCCACATATTTTGGTCAGGTTTATGTCAATACGGCATGAGAATGAGATAAAGAGGGCAAAACAGATCGGAATGACCTGGATGGGGATCTCTATTCTAGGCTCATTGAGTGTTGGTTTTTTTGGGTTTGCTTATGTGGTGGCTAATGGTGTAGCTCTTGAAGATAGTGAGAAGATATTTATTTTGCTCTCACAACTCCTGTTTAACCCTTGGATCTCAGGCTTTTTATTGGCCGCGATATTAGCCGCTATTATGAGTACTATCGACTCTCAGCTCTTGGTCTCATCATCTGTATTGACACGCGATATCTACCACGCTATCATCAGAAAAGATGCAAGCGATAAAGAATTGGTGTGGATAGGGAGAATCACGGTGATACTCATAGCGCTTATCGCTCTATATATCTCTACAGACAGGAACTCGAGTGTTCTTGAGTTGGTCTCATATGCTTGGGCTGGGTTTGGTTCTGCGTTTGGACCATTGATACTCTTAAGCTTATATTATAGAGGGATTACGAAGCAGGGTGCCATCGCTGGTATGGTTTCTGGGGCTTTGACTGTGATTGTATATAAACAGCTTGAGGGTGGGATATTTGACCTCTATGAGTTGTTACCTGGATTTGTTGTGGCTTGGGTGGCTATTATTGTAGTGAGCAGGTTCACGATTGAGAGTGAGAGATCAAAAGCGACGTTTGATGAAGTTCATGAAAAATTGAAAGGGTAGTCAGATAAGCAACATAAAGAATCAAAGATACAAGGCTTTTTTGGACAAAATTGGACAAAATAATTATTTTCCTGTTTCAAATAATAAAAAGTTTTAAATAGAATTATGAGGAAAGATATACAGAAAATATATTCTTGTTATACTTACTGTTAAAAGTATTTTATATGGATGTACAGATATTTAGGATAACATAATGCCAAGATATATTATATAGAATCACTTTGGCTTTCTTGAAGGATATTAAATGATTGTACGAATATTTATTATAATAAATATATTAACGCTTTTTTTGCTTGCTTCTTCTGATAATTGTATGTTACCAAAAGAACTTCTTTCTTTCTCTCAAGTAAAATCTCAAAAATCTTTTTTGCAATATATTGATATCAAAAGAAATTCTAAATATTTAAAATCTTTATGTTTGCATGAAATATCGTTCACTGAAGGAAAGTATAATTGGAGAATGTTATTAGTTTATCATTCTAAGTATTCTAAGGGCCCTTTTTGGTTTTTACCACATGATGACGAGGAGAGTGCTTTTGATTCTGCTATTTATGCCGTGAATAAATATGGCGGAGGTTTTTTATCGGTTTTGTCTAATGGAAAAAGAAACTTTAATGGTCAAGATCCAAATAGAAATTTTGGAACAGATAAAAAAACAACCACAATATGCAAACAACAAAAATATTCTGCTCCATCATATAGTAGGCTCATCTTTAAAATTATTGATAGATATAAAACTTCAGAATTACCATATCTGGCACTTCATAACAATAATAATGGATGGTCAGGTAACGGAGGTCAAGGTACTATCTCTATAATGAAGTCAAGTTCTTCGGTTCACTCCTATCGATCGGGTAAAGTGAATTTTGGTAAATCAAATAGTCTTAATGATGAAGATAATCTCATCTATATTGCCGGGACACAAAGTGTACCATCCAAGAAAAAACTAAAAGAGCTTATAAATCTTGGTATTCATACAAAATATGAAGTTGTGAATAAAAACAATAATGATTGTTCTATGTCCAATTATGTAGTGCTGAAAAAGGGTGGTGACTATTATAATATTGAAGCAGAACATGGAGATACTAATTCTCAAAAAATTATTATAGATAAACTTATGAAGATTCTAAAATAGAGTCTATTCCTTCTGTGGATAAAAGTAAAGAAAGCCATAATCTTTTTTAAATACACATTAAGGTCCTTTATCGACCTTGTGAATCGGTAAATTTTGGATTTCCTTGTCTACATCGGTTTAAAGCACTACGTACTTTAACATTATTATTATATTTACCAAAATGTAGCTTTGTTGCAGATCTTGCAATAGCAACACTTAAAAACTACGAAAGAAGATTGAATAACTATTGCTCTAAACAATAAACCTTGTTTTCTTTAATATTCTGGGATATATTTAATCAAATGTTTAGACAATTAAATTGATTAATTGTCTAATTTATATACAATATTCTTTAATTAAGTGTGAGATTTATGATTATAATTACTAAATGGAAACTTTATTATTAGCAATTTTTGCAACCATTTTTATTGCCACACTACTTAACATCATTTTTAAAAAACAAAATATTTCACATATTCTTGGGTACATCTTTACTGGTACCATTATTAGTTATTTTTTTGATTTTAATACCCTCAAAATTGATTCTCTTGATCTGGTAGGGGAGTTTGGTATAGTCTTTTTAATGTTTACTATTGGGTTGGAACTTAGTTTTTCGAAGATCAAAAAGATGAAAGAGACCCTGCTTATCAATGGTGCATTACAACTTCTTTTGAGTGTGTTGATCTTTTTTCCTCTGGCTTTTTATGCATTTAAATTAGATATTACAAGTTCTATTATTATTTCTTTGGCATTTTCATTGTCATCAACGGCGATTGTTTTACCGTATCTGAAAGAGTCTAAAGATATCTATACCCCTTATGGAAAAAAATCGGTTGGTATTTTGATTTTTCAAGACATATCGGTCATTCCTATTTTGTTACTTATCACTTTTTTATCCTATGGGGCAGCCGGAACAGATGTATCCATTGTTGAAGTGATCGTTAAAACGGTATTGGCTCTTGTTTTTATTGTGCTGTTTATTCTCTTTATTGGCGATAAAGTTGTTGATACGCTGTTGAAGTATGCTGCGAATACACAACTAGAGGAGATTTTTCTTGGCGCTATTTTTGCCATTGTTCTGGGTATGGCAGTTTTAATGCATACTATAGGGTTTACTTACTCTCTTGGAGCATTTATTGCAGGGGTTTTGATCGCCGATACTAAATATGCTATCAAAGTAGAATCAGACATCTTAAGCTATAAAGATCTGCTTTTGAGTATCTTCTTTTTTAGTGTTGGAACAAAAATTGATATAGTCTATTTATTCTCTAATCTTCATACCGTTTTCTTAGTTTTTGGACTGGTAACCCTGGTAAAAATAGGGGTTATCTATTTCATTATAAAAAGAAAATCAGATACCAATACCTCTATGAAAACAGCGCTTGCATTAGCTCAGATAGGGGGCTTTTCTTTTGTGGTATTTGATTTGGCTGCATCTAATCATTTGATCACTCATGATATGGCAAACTTTTTATTCTTGATTATCTTTGTATCCATGATAGTCACTCCCTTTGTACTAAACAATATTTATAAACTCTCTTCATTCTTTGAAAAAGAGTTTTATGAATCGGATGTTATTACCCCGATCGACAAGAAAAATCATATTATCATCGTGGGATTTTCTACCTTGGGAAGAGCTATTGCCAAAGAGCTTCATGCAAAAAATATCGATTTTATTATCATTTCGGATAATTTAAAACACGTATTATTGGCACGGAGAATTAATTTTCTTGCATATTTCGGACATCTCAATAAACTCCCCGTCATGGAGTCACTTAAAGTTGAAGAGAGTTCCAGTGTAATCATAACAATGGAAAGTGAGCATATCAAAGAGCTTATTAGTAAAGCTGTAACAGAGTACTACAGTGAAGTAAATATTATCATAAAAGTGGATACAGATGAAGAGCGACACCATTTTGAAGAGGTGAGTAATATTGATTTTATTGATTCAAACTATGAGCTGTCCTCACGTCTAGTTGAACTTTCGTTAAAGCATCATGAGTAATTTGAGATTATGAATGATGTAAAAGAGTGTTGTAAACTTCTAAAATATCCTTTGTATAAATATTATTGTTCTTACAAAGTGTTAAAATTTAGGCAATAGATGAACCCGTATTAAAGATATAATAGAATTAGGCTTACTGTAAATAGAGTTGAATGTCAATAATGGGGACTATTTTTAATGTTATAAATATGTTATTCTTTTCATGTAGTATTAATATACTTGATAATCTTAAAAGAAATACCATAAAATAAAAGTGTAAGGTGTATATAATGGAAAAAACAATATGTGATGTCCTTATAATTGGTGGTGGACCAGCAGGTGGTGTTTTGCAGTAACTACAAAAATGAATTATCCTGATAAACAAATACTTGTAGTGCGGGAATTTGAAGTTCAGCTTGTTCCTTGTGCTATTCCTTATATCTTTGGTGCTACACTTGGAGGCAGTGATAAGGATATTGCCTCCTGTGGTGCTGCTGCTGATATGGGAATATCTGCTATCTTGGGTAATATTGACAATATTGATTTGGAAAAGAAGATGGCCTATTCAAAGGAATATAAAATTGCCTTTGACAAGCTTGTTTTTGCAACAGGATCTACACCTTTTGTACATGCTTCACTGCAAGATTCACTTGCTTTAGAAGGTGTTTTTACTATACCAAAGAATAAAGAGCTCATAGACAAGGCCAAAGCCCATATTGATACTGTGGATGATATTGTGATTGTTGGTACGGGCTTTATCGGTATTGAGATGGCAATGGAGTTTGCCGAGAGTGGAAAAAACGTGACAGTCATTGGTGGAAGTGAACATATTCTTAAAGGTCCGTTTGATTCTGAAGTTGCTATTCAGGCAGAAGAGATCATGCTCAAGCATGGAATCATATTTATAAGTGAAGATAGAGTAAATGCTATTTTTGATAAAAATGGTGATAATGTAGTCAATGCTGTACAACTTAAGAGCGGGAAGATAATAGATACACAGGCTGTTATCCTTGCTACGGGGTACAAACCAAACAGTGATTTAGCAAAAAAGACAGGTCTAACTTTAGGACACTATGGTGGTATCCGGGTAGATGAGTATATGAGAACATCAAACACCGACATATTTGCTGTGGGTGATTGTAGTGCGAGAAGATGTTTTATTACGAAAGCAGCTTCAAAAGTTATGTTGGCATCGACATCTGCTTCTGAAGGTCGTGTTGCAGGAAGTTCTCTTTTTAGCATTAAATATCTCAAAGGATTCACTGGAACGATTGCCATATTCTCGACGATGATAGGTGATACGGCATTTTCTTCTGCAGGGTTAACTGAGGCAGAGGCTGATAAAAATGGAATTGATATTGTTACGGCTACATTTTCAGGTATGAATAGACATCCCGCCAGTATCCCCGGTGCACAAAAACAGTTTGTTAAACTCCTAGCGATGCGTCATGGCGGACAGGTCATCGGTGGTCAGATCATTGGAGGAAACGAAGTAGGAGAGATGATCAATATTATTGGAGTAATGATAGAAGCTAATCTTACTATTTACCAGGTAATGTCCATGCAGATGGCAACTCAACCAATGTTAACTGCAGCACCGACAAACTACCCAATAGTTATGGCTGCGACTATGATTGCTCAGAAAATTTAAAATGTGTAAATATAAAAAGTAGTATTAACTCAGGAAGATGGTCATAAACTTTTTTCTTGCATATTCCATTCACACACTTTCATTGAGCGTGTCTGTAAATCATAATAATTTATGTTAATAGGTTTATAATAATGGTTGAAGAGATTAAAATATAGGCAATTCTATACAAATAATAAAATCATTTTTATAGTATGATATAATATCAAATAAGGAAGAAACAATGGCATTAAAAGTAGCAATTAACGGAACTGGAAGAATTGGAATGATCGTAGCAAAGATTATTATGGGACGTGATGATATTGAGCTTGTAGCAATCAATACAACATCAAAGCCCGATATGCTGGAATATCTTTTCAAATATGACAGTGTACATAAAGGAATTGATGCCAAAATTATTGATGATTCTACCATCGAGCTCAATGGCAGCAAAGTTAAAATGTTTTCTGAACGTGATCCTGAAAAGATTGACTTTGGTTCTACTCGCGCTGAGCTGGTCATTGAATGTACAGGTGTATTTCTAACAATGGAGTCTGCACAGAAACATTTGCATGGAGGTATAAAGAAGGTAGTGATGTCAGCACCTGCCAAAGATGATACACCAACGTTTGTTTTGAATATTAATACAGATGATTATAAAGGTGAAAGTATTATTTCCAATGCAAGTTGTACTACCAACTGCCTTGCACCCATCTGTAAAGTACTTGATGACACTTTTGGTATAGAGAATGGTCTTATGACTACTATTCATGCCTACACGAATGACCAAAATATTCTTGATGTCAAACACAGCAAAGATAAGCGTCGAGCACGTGCCGCAGCAGTCAATATGATACCTACTACAACAGGTGCTGCAAAAGCGATTGCCCTAGTAATGCCTCAACTTAAAGGCAAACTTAACGGTTATGCCATGCGTGTACCAACACCAGATGTTTCTGTAGTTGATTTAACAGTAAATCTTAAAAAAGACGTGACTGTAGAAGAGATCAATACTGCTTTTGAACATGCAGCAGCAGGAGACTTTTCAGGGTTAATTGAAATTGATAATGATAAACGTGTTTCAAGTGACTTTATTGGTTCAACATACAGTGCAACCTTTGTCCCCGATATGACCAATGTGGTAGATGGTAAAACAGTTAAAGTACTTGCATGGTATGATAATGAATGGGGATATAGCAGTCGTTTGGTTGATATGTGTGTATTTGTCGGAAACAATTAGTGTTTGATGTAATACAACTTGAAGAAAATAGATTGATTCTCTATATAGTTGAATTTAGAAATATTATGCTCCATATATTCAGAAATTAATTAAGGAATTTAATGAGACTTCATTCTTATGATATTAGAAAAAAATTTAAAACTTCTGTTGCTTATTTCTCTATGGAGTTTGCTGTTGATCAGGCACTAAAGATCTATTCGGGTGGTTTAGGTTTTCTTGCTGGTTCACATATGCGAAGTGCCTATGATTTGAAACAAAATATGATTGGGGTAGGGCTTCTTTGGAGTTATGGCTATTATGATCAGGAACGAAATCAAGATAGAACACTTCGCCCTGCACATACGCGAAAATTTTCTTATTTTCTTGAAGAACTTGATATTTCTGTTACTGTAAAAGTACACAATGAAAATGTAGTCGTCAAAGCGTTTTTACTGCAACCTGAAACATTTGGTACTGCACCAATCATTCTACTCTCAACGGATACAAAAGAAAATGACTACCTTGCTCAGACCATTACCCATAAATTGTATGATGGGAATGAACGTACGCGTGTTGCTCAGGAAATTGTATTGGGTATTGGTGGTGTAAAGGTTCTTGAAGCACTCAACCAGTCAGTAGATGTCTATCATATGAATGAGGGACATGCTTTACCTCTTGTGTATGAATTGTATAACCGTTATCCAAGTATGGATGAGCTTCGTAAACATATTGTTTTTACGACGCATACTCCAGAGGCAGCAGGTAACGAGATCCATGATATCCATTTTTTGAAAGACATGGGTTTTTTTAACGGACTCGATATGTATACGATTCGTAAGATTACAGGATATAAAGATACAAATGATTTTTCTTTGACCGTTGGAGCGCTTCGCAGTGCAAAAATTGCGAATGCAGTCTCTAAAATTCATGGAAGAGTTGCCAACGATATGTGGAAAGATGTTGAAGATCGTTGTGAAATTATTTCTATTACCAATGCACAGAATCAAAAGTATTGGACAGACAAAACTTTGATACGTGCCTTGGATGAGCATGAAGATTATGAACTGATGGCACGAAAAAAACACCTTAAAAAAATACTTTTTGAAGAAGTGGCAGATCAAACAGGAAAAATGTTTGATCCTGAAGTGCTTACCCTGGTTTGGGCACGCCGTTTTGCAGAATACAAGCGTCCTGGACTTCTAAAATATGATTTTGAACGTTTTGCTAAAATGATCAAAAATCTAGAACAGCCTGTTCAAGTGATATGGGCCGGAAAACCTTATCCTACGGATCAAGGTTCAATAGATCTATTTAATGAATTGATTCAGATCAGTCATTATTATAAAAATATGGCCGTATTAATTGGATATGAACTCAGCCTGTCAAAACTCTTGAAGCAGGGAAGTGATGTATGGCTTAATACACCAAGAATCACACGTGAAGCAAGTGGTACGAGTGGTATGACTGCCAGTATGAATGGTTCTATCCATTTATCAGTAGATGATGGTTGGCATCCAGAATTTGCAAGAGATGGGAAAAATGCTTTTACAATCCCTGCTGTGGATTATAGATTGCCTATTGAAGAACAAGACAAATTGGATAATGAACATTTGATGGATATTCTGGAGAGAAAAGTCATCCCTATGTATTATGATAAGCCATTAGAGTGGAGAAATCTTATGAAAAATGCTCTGTCAGATATAGAGATAGATTTCAATTCAAGTCGAATGGCAGTAGAATATTATGAACGTATGTTTTGTTTCAAGTGTGATGGTCGAAGAAAATGATTTCAAATATTACGGCAATGAGGGGTGTTAAGAGCCTTAAAGATATTGATATAAGCGGTAAACGCGTTATGATACGGGTTGATTTCAATGTTCCTGTTGATTCACATGGCAATATTACAGATGACCGTCGTATACGGGCGGCTCTTCCAACGATTAATTACTGCATTGACCATAATGCCTGTTCTATTATTTTGGTTTCTCATTTTGGACGTCCTAAAGGAAAATATAATGAGAAATACAGCCTAAAACATATTATAAAACGTTTGGAACGATTGCTTCAAAAACGGGTTGAATTTATTGAAGATTTTGAAAATTCAAGAGATGAAGTTGCCACTTGCTCGCTCGAGCGGGTATTTTTACTTGAAAATATTCGTTTTCATGAAGAAGAAGAGAAAAATGATTTAGAATTTTCCAAAAAACTTGCTTCTCTCTGTGATATTTATGTCAATGATGCTTTTGGTACCTCTCATCGTAAACATGCTTCAACTTATGGGGTGATGGAACATGTTAAAACAAAAGTAGCCGGCTTTTTGATGATGCATGAGATAACGGCCTTTACAAAAGCACTTGAAAACCCTGTAAAGCCTATTGCGCTTGTCATCGGTGGTGCAAAAGTTTCATCAAAAATCACATTACTTAAAAATGTACTTCAAAAAATTGATAAACTTATTATCGGCGGTGCGATGAGTAACACTTTTTTACAGGCTCTTGGTTATGATATGCAGGCTTCTCTTTATGAAGAAAAGTATATCGAAACTGCACGTGAAATTATAGAGCAGGCTAAATATCATGGTGTGAAAGTATATTTGCCTGTTGATGTTGTGATCACTGATTCTATCGAGTCGCCGGTAGATGTTAAAGTAGTACCGGCACAAGATATTTTGGAAGGATTTCATGCAGTTGATATTGGTCCGGCCACTGTAAAGTTGTTTAGCGAGGCAATTGGTCTTTCTAATACTATTATTTGGAATGGACCGATGGGAATTTATGAGATAGATAGATTTTCAAAAGGAACCTATAAGATTGCCAATGCTATCGCCGACAGTTATGCCTACACTTTTGTTGGAGGAGGTGATACTGCAGATGCTGTTGATAGAGCAGGGGAAGCCGATAACTTTAGTTTTATTTCCACAGGTGGTGGTGCAAGTCTTGAATTGTTAGAAGGTAAGATTTTGCCCGGTTTTGCTAATTTAGATCGAATAAAAGAGGAGGTGTAATGGCTTTAGCAATTATATCATCAGGTGGTGATGCTCCGGGTATGAATCCTGCAATCAAGAAGTTTGTTGACTATGCTCATAAGAAAAATCAAAAAACGTACTTTATTTATGATGGACTTGAAGGGCTAATTGATAACAATATTAAAGAAGCAACACATAGCGATGTTGCAGGAATTGTTCACGATGGTGGCACAATTATACGTTCATCACGATCTAAACGTTTTTTTGAGTACAAATACCGTGAACTGGCATATCAAAATCTTAAATCTCACGGTATAACCGGTCTGGTCGTACTTGGTGGTGATGGTACTTTTCGTGCGATGGAACGTTTAAGTTCTGAATTTGACCTTAACTTTGTAGGTATTCCAAGTACCATAGACAATGACATTTATGGTACCGAGTATTGTCTTGGTGTAGATACGGCACTTAATGTTATACGTGATGCACTTGATAAGATACGTGATACTGCATCATCTTTCAGTCGTGCTTTTTTGGTTGAAGTCATGGGACGTGATTGCGGATATCTCGCAGCGGTGTCTGCCATGATTAGTGGTGCGGAGGTTTGTGTCATTCCTGAAAAACCTTTTGAGGGAGATGCACTTGGAAAACGCCTTAGAGATGAAATAAAACATGGTCGCAGATATGTATTGGCCATTGTAGCTGAGGGTACTAAAAGCACCAGTAAAATTCATCAGTGGCTTCAAGATGAGGTCGGCCTTGAAACCAGAGTAAGTATTTTGGGACATATTCAAAGAGGAGGTAATCCTACTGTCTATGATCGGATGATGGCATTCGATTTTACTATCGTTGCAGTGGATCACTTGTTAAAAAAAGACAACTCAAATAAAATAGTTGTTTATCAAAAAGGGGAATTTAAACTGCTGGAAATTGAAGAGGTTGTCTCTCACAAATATCAATTGCCTCAACGTTATTTGAATGCAATCAATTTATTAGATTAACAAGACAGGGTAATAAAATTGATTCATAATCGGTAAATTTTTATAAATAAATTTATAAAAATTACTATATAATTAAGAATATATTAAAAGGATAGATGGTGCTTACAATTAAAAAAAATGGACAAAAAATTTGGGTTACTTTTACATTTTCACCTTCGAATACAGTAGAGAATGTAGCTGTTTCAGGTGAATGGAATGAATGGGAAGAGGAACCAATGAAACTAAAGAAAAGCGGTGATTACTATATTACCAAAGTCTTTAAATCAGGTGACAGTTTTCAGTTTGGGTACAAAGTAAATGGTAATGAATGGATGAATGAAGAAGAATGCAGTAGTGTGCCTTCCCCTTTTATAAGTTACAATTCTTTACTTGCGCTGTAAGTTTAAGTATCATTAGTATTACTTGCGTTACTTTTAATTAATTCAATCTATAGGAGAATAAATGAAAGCTGTTGTTATGGCAGGTGGATTTGGAACAAGAATCCAACCGCTTACTAACTCTCGACCAAAACCAATGTTACCCATTATGAATAAACCGATGATGGAACATACAATGATGACCCTGAAAGACTTGGGTATTACGGAATTTATTGTTTTACTTTATTTTAAACCAGAGATCATTCAAGATCACTTTAAAGACGGAAGTGAGTTTGGTATTAATATTACCTATGTTGTACCAGATAATGACTATGGTACTGCAGGTGCGGTCAAACTGGCGGAAGAATATATTGGAGATGAAAACTTTATCATCATCAGCGGAGACCTGGTAACAGATTTTGATTTTCAAAAAATATTTGACTATCATGCCCAGAAAAAATC
>RCND010007359.1_pt1 | contig 11464 bp, 7 predicted proteins | sample 2041351 | NCBI WGS metagenome assembly RCND01 (sample SAMN09708230, study PRJNA481090) | Marine sediment metagenome, whole genome shotgun sequencing project. | biome: marine sediment; feature: ocean; material: sediment; isolation source: Sewage treatment plant 12B marine sediment (STP12B) ...
CTCGAACCAGACGTCGTTGTCCTTGGTGAAGCGGAGCAGCGCGCGACTGGTGGGGTGCTCCTTGGTGACCGAGGTGTAGAATTGAAAAGCCGGCGTAAGCTGTGCACGTGCCGCGGTGGTGTCAGTGGTGAGATCATCTTGATAGACCAGCGCCGGGTTGTTCGCTGGATCCAGTTGGACTGCCGTGGCAAGAGTGGCCTCAGCCCCACCTGGTGCCCCCGCATCGGGCCGAGCATAAATCGAGTAGTCTGCCGGATCCTCGGGCCACTTCTGAATGTAGCCGATGTATTGCTTCGGCCACTTGAGGCACTGAGCATCGGCGTTCTCGTGCTGGCAATTATGATCTCGTCCACGGCGGTCGTCTTCGCGCAAGGCGGCGGTCGCCTCTTGATCAACAGTGGTTTCCATCTTGCAGCCAAAGGGTCCGCAGTTTTCAACTTCGATCACGACCTGTTCATGGGACGTGTAAAAGGATTGAATCACCACCGATACGATCGGCATGGCGATTAACAGGATCATCAACACCGTTGACGGCAGGACAAACCAAAAGAATGAACTATGTTTCATGTATTGCAGAGCCTCACGGACCGGAGAAAATAGGGGGATGAGGCGCGCACGGTAGCGCGCCTCATGTGTAGCGTAGGCCTATTTGACGTAGCCTTTCTCGCGTGCACCAGCGGTATAGGCCGCTTCAATATCCGCAAGCGTTTGTTCAGCGCTTTCTTTGCCTGTCAGGAAGTCAGCGATATTGTCGCCAGCTGCAGTCTGCAGCAAACCCATGTAAGGCAACATTGGGTACGGTTTTGTGCCCGCGGTAACGGCCGCTAGAACACCCTCGGAAACAGGCGCAGGCTTGTAGCCATCAATCAACCAAACAGCTTGATCCATCGTCACGTCGTTCAATATCACTGGTGACACAGCGTATGCCAGTGCCTGGAATGTTGCAGCGGCGTCTTCTTCACTGATGTTCTTGGACACGGTCCAACCGTCCCACCACAATGTGGTTGCGGGTATACCACTATCACCAACCATTAGCGGGCCTGAAACTTTGGTGTTTTCATAGACAACCGGCTCGGAACCTTCGGTATCCATGAGGTTTTGCATCCGGCTGCCCCACATGCTCATGAGGGCCACATTGCCTGCTTCCCACTCGGCCTGTGTGCCGTTGGAATCGTGCGTCAGGTAGTCGGCGTTCATGTATTCGGTCAACGCTTTCATCATCTCAAGCGTAGCAACACCCTGCGGGTTGTTGATGGAAACATTTGCTGTGCCCGACTCAAAGAAATCGCCGCCGTGGCCGAGATACATGTTGTTGAATTCCTGCGCGAGGTTCCAACCAGCTGCATACGCACCACCAATAGGGTTTTCCATGATGCCAGCTTCGCGGATCGCTGCGGCAGCAACAAGCACCTCTTCGTAGGACGTTGGGACGTCCAAGCCGACCTGCTCAAGCACGTCCGCGCGATAGGCCAGCGTTTGGGCATTTGCCATAAACGCAACGGCCATAACCTTGCCACCCACAGTAATCAACTGGCGCTTTGGAATGTCTTGGCCATATTTGGCGACCAGCGCGTCCAACGGCCGAATAACGTCTTCGTTGATCAAGGCCACAATGGACGAATTCGCGACAACGGCACTGGTGTATTCTGCCGGATTTCCGGACATGCCGGCGACGTTAATTGTTTGGTGCTCAGACGTGAGGTTTGCTTCAATCTCCGCACCCTTACATTCTGCCGCTGCTGCGGCCATTGTCTGAATGGCAGGGAATTCATTGCCGACGATGTTTACGCGGCCACCGTCGATGTTGCATTCGGCCCATGATGCAACTGTCGAGGCCATCAGGGCGCAAGTCGCCGCCGCTACTATTTTTGTATATTTCATTTCCAGTGTCTCCCGTTGAGTAACAAATCCCTTACGCACCACCGATGTGTGGTTCGCGGGTCTATTTTGTTTATTTCGCGAGGGCAGTCCAAGCGCTTTCTTAACGTTAGTCTCGATTGAATACGCTTGCAATAATTTATTATTGAGGGCAATTCTTGTGCAAACAATCAACGGATCGGTACCATGACAGAAGCTCTGAACATCACAAAACGCCAATTGCATGAGGGGCTTATTAGCCTATGTGAAGGCGGCACAGTGGGCATATCCAAGGCCGCAGATTTGCTTTATCACCCCGACGTTTATTTGCGTGCGTCCCACCCAATGAACGAGGCGCACGGTGTCGAATCATTAATTTCAACTCTTTGGGCTCCGCTTTTCGCGTCTTTCCCTGATGTGGAACGACGTGATTCGTTGGTCGTTTCGGGACAGTATGAAGGTCGTGATTATATCGGAATGGTCGGGCATTACTGCGGGACGTTCCAATCGGATTGGCTTGGTATTCCGGCCACTGGTCGCCCTATCTATCTGCGCTATGGTGAGGTTCACGAAGTCCGCGATGGCAAGATCATCCAGTCCAATTGCATCTGGGACGTGCTGGATGTGATCCGGCAGACTGGGTTTTGGCCGCTTGCCCCCAGCCTCGGCACTGAAGGCATGTGGTCGGGACCGATCACCGGTGATGGGCTCGATTTTTCGCCAGCGGATGCGTTAACTTCGGCCAGAAGTATTCAACAAACACTGGCTATGCATGGCACTTTAGGGGCCTACGACGACCTTGCCGGTACGGGCCGCGACGGTCTGCTGGCAATGCCTCAACGGGATCATTGGCACCCCAAGATGATGTGGTACGGCCCCTCTGGTATCGGCACGACCCGCGGGCTTCAGGGATTTGTCGATTATCACCAACTCCCTTTCCGCATTGCCTTTCCCAAACGCACTGGTGGCGCTCAATGGGACGAGATTGCCGACCTGAAATCAAAACATGGTGGTGGCCACTATGTGCGGATTGGCGATGGTAACTATTCCCTCACTGCTGGCTGGCCCAGCGTGTTTGCAAACCATACTGGCGGAGGGTTTCTCGGTGTGGGCCCCACGAACCGCGCTGTCACAATGCGCGTGATGGACTTCTACCTACACGACGAAGGCCTCATTCGTGAAAACTGGGTGCCGCTTGATGTGCTGGATCTGCTTTTGCAAATGGACGTCGATGTCCTGGATCGGATGCAAAGCCACTTCAGGCGAGGTGCTCAATAAAGATGCAGACGTTTGCATAAACTGACCTGTAATGATTCTGTGGCTGAAAAGGTTCGAACGTAAAATGAAGTATTCTGGGTGCGACGACGACCAGGCCTCGCGTAGAAGTGGACGGGTTTCGTATCATACTTCGGTCGAAGTATTGCCCAACTAGTCGGCCGTTGAAAAATTTCCAAATTTTGACTGAGAGGCTTATTATTCTACGATGGCAACTTTCGCCGATCATAATCCAGTGGAACCGAAGGGAACAACATGACACAGGCATTCGTTAAACATCTAGAACACGAGATTGCAGTGTTGAAAACTGCCGGCCTTTACAAGTCAGAACGGGTTATCACCTCGAAGCAATCAGGCTTGGTTACTCTTGCCGACAACCAGCGCCTTATCAACTTGTGCTCAAACAACTATCTTGGGCTTTCCGGGAACTGCGACCTGATCGCGGCAGGAAAAGCAGCGCTTGAACGCTATGGATTTGGTATGTCTTCTGTGCGCTTCATCTGTGGAACCCAGGAAGTGCACACACAGCTTGAGGGGCGAATCTCCGACTTTTTGGGGATGGAGGACACAATCCTCTATTCCAGTTGTTTTGACGCCAATACTGGCCTGTTTGAAACGATTCTTGGCCCGGATGATGCGATCATCTCGGACGCGCTGAATCATGCGTCTATTATTGATGGTGTCCGGCTATGTAAGGCGCAGCGGTTCCGTTACGCAAATTCCGACATGGCAGAATTGGAGGCCCACCTTAAGGCCGCGAAAGACTGCCGATTCAAACTGATCGCAACCGATGGTGTGTTCTCGATGGACGGATACATCGCAAACTTGGGTGCAATATGTGATTTGGCGGACAAATACGGAGCCATGGTTATGGTCGATGACAGCCACGCAGTTGGTTTTCTAGGTAAGACCGGGCGCGGCAGTATCGAGCATTGTGGTGTTATGGGCCGGGTCGACATTGTTACCGGCACACTGGGTAAGGCGCTTGGTGGGGCATCAGGCGGCTATACGTCCGGCAAGCGGGAGGTGATCGAATGGCTGCGCCAACGTTCGCGGCCCTATCTTTTTTCGAATACACTGGCACCTGTGATTGCCGCGACCTCAATCAAGGTGCTCGACATGCTGGAGGCATCGACAAAACGCCGAACCCAACTGATGGAGAACGCCGCCCATTTCCGGGCGCGCATGGGGGCCGCAGGATTTGATCTTTTGCCTGGCGAACACCCAATCATCCCCGTGATGCTACGTGACCCGCAACTGGCGCAACAAATGGCGGCGCGTTTGGATGTGAAAGGCATATTCGTTGCCCCCTTCAGCTTTCCGGTCGTGCCGCTTGGGCAGGATCGCATACGCACTCAGATGTCGGCAGCACATACCTGCGAAGAACTTGACCACGCTATAGATGCCTTCATCGAAGTCGGCCGCGATATGGAGATTATCCAATGAGTAATGAAATGAAGGCCCTGGTGAAGGCAAAATCAGAGCCAGGACTCTGGATGGAACACGTTCCCGTTCCTGAACCTGGCCCGAGTGAGGTTTTGATAAAGGTCAAGAAATCGGCAATCTGCGGTACGGATGTTCACATCTGGAAATGGGATGAATGGTCGGCCAAAACCGTACCAGTACCGATGGTCGTGGGTCATGAGTTTTGTGGTGAGATCGTGGATTGCGGGAAAGCTGCTGTAAAATACAAAATCGGCCAACGGGCTTCCGGCGAGGGTCATGTGGTTTGTGGGATTTGTCGCAATTGCCGTGCGGGACGGGGTCATTTGTGCCGCAACACGAAGGGCGTTGGTGTAAACCGACCAGGCAGTTTTGCGGAATATGTTTGCATCCCCGAAAGCAATGTCGTGCCAATCCCGGACGACATTCCAGATGAAATTGCGGCAATCTTCGATCCGCTTGGCAATGCAGTGCATACCGCCCTGAGCTTTGATCTCGTCGGCGAAGACGTGCTGGTAACCGGAGCGGGACCTATCGGGATCATGGGCGCATTGGTCGCTCAGAAAGTGGGTGCGCGTAAGGTGGTAATCACAGACATTGCACCCTACCGGCTTGCTCTCGCTCGCAAGTTAGGCGTGCAATATGTCGTTGACGTTGCGAACGAAAACCTGAGTGACGTGATGACTGAAATCGGCATGACTGAAGGTTTCGATGCCGGTCTCGAGATGTCCGGTGCCGCGCCTGCCATGCGCCAGATGATCGGGCGGATGAATAACGGTGGCAAAATGGCACTTCTGGGTATTGCTCCTACCGAATTTGCGGTGGACTGGAACGAGATCATTTTCAAGATGCTGACTGTCAAAGGTATCTATGGCCGAGAGATGTTCGAGACATGGTACAAGATGACCGCACTCGTGCAGTCAGGTCTCGACCTCAGGGAACTCATTACACATCGAATAGGTATAGATGACTATGAAACAGGCTTCCGTGCGATGATCTCTGGTGAGGCAGGCAAAGTCGTAATGGACTGGGGCTAGGAGGCGATGTGCCGCGCCATTTCATTTTCAACAACGCCCTTTGAACTATCGTTAAGCCATGGAGGCAAAATAGCTTTGATACATTCATCAGCGTGTTGATTGAATCCGAGGACGAGAACGATTAACTTATAATCGGTGTTCCCAAAGTTTGATCCCGCAAGAAACTTGCGCAGTGCATATACTTAAGCGGGTGTGGATGGCTTTGTTAAGGTCGTGCTCCCCCTTACCCCAGACGGATTTAGCCGACAGCCTCTGTTCGGGGTATGCCAAGTGCGGTGAAGCCATTTAGGATTGCGGCACGGATTTGGATCTCCGCAATCTGCCGATCGAAGTCTCGCGCCGAGAGGCGCTGACCGAGCAATTTCACACAATGCATTTTCGTCTCAGCGCGACTTCGGCGGTGATATCCAGTCAGCTGTCGCCACAACGCACGACCCAGATACTTTGAAGATCGTACCGCTTCATTTCGCGCTCTGGCCCCGGGCGTGTCAGGCTTCCACAGCTTAGCGTTCTTGCGCGGCGGGATAACCGCATGGGCATTGCGAGCCGCAATCGCATCGTGGCATTTACGTGTATCGTATGCACCGTCCGCTGTAACACTTCCGATCTCTTCGTCTGGTGGAATCTGGTTGAGCAAGTCAGGGAGCACAGGCGCATCTCCAATGCTGCTGCTTGTCGCCTCAATTGCGCGTATCTCCAGTGTTTCCTCGTCGATCCCGATATGTATCTTGCGCCAGAGGCGGCGCTTCGGGCCACCCACTGCCTGGCAGCACATGCTTGCATGTGTGAGAGGGATGCTTGCGCGCATTCCACTCGCGGCGTTATCTGGTGACAGCATCAGCAGGATGCTGTCGAGAGGGGGCTTTGATGCCCGTGCTGTCTATCAGAAGGTGCAGCGGTCCCGGTGATCCTCGGTATGGAATAGCAACGGACAACGTCCTTTGCCGCCGACACAAGGTGCTAAAGTCCGGCACCGCCCAGTCCAGCCCAACCAGTTCCAACAGGCTTTCAAGAAACCCCGTCGTCTGCCTCAAGGGCTAACCGAACAATACTTTGATCGTGAGGCAGGCTTGCATGGCCGCATCGCTATACGTTTGTTGACGTCCCTGTTTGCCAGAAGGCAACGCATCCCACGTCATCGCGGCATCAAACCAAATTGATAAAGACCCGCACTGCTTCAGCGCTCGGCTATAATTCGACCAGTTCTTGGTCTTGTATGCAGTAGGTATCCAGCTGCTCATGACCCCAAGCTATCACTCTGGATTCACGATATGAATCCCTTCAGCCAATTTGGGCATCAAAGCCGGTCATACTGCTATCGTTGATGTGTGGGGCTGGCATTTTGCTGTCTAAACGAACTTACCATCAACGTGCTGGAGGCAATCTTCCGTTTTTGCAAAAGATACCTGCTAGAATGAAATCCAAGCGCATACATGCGAGAGCGCTTAAGCAGTTACCCCGGAGCCTGCCCAATGCACCGTCATTCGGGATCGTCAGAAAGATTGCCTAAATCGCCCGCCCTTCAAGCAGTCTTCAGGATCACGTTTGGGAACCGGCGAGTGATTGTCACGGCGTAAAAGGTCTCGCCGATGCCCGGCAATCGCTCTGCTTCGATCAGGCGTCCCAAGTTCAACTCGTCCTGTACAACGATGGGCGGTAAAACCGCCAGTCCAACCCCTTCGCGTGCGAGAAGGCGCATCATTGCCATGTCATCCACTTCGGCCGCAATCTGTGGCCGCAGGCCAAGTCGGTCAGTCCACGCATCAAATCCTATCCGCACCCCAGTATCGGCGGTGGGCAGGATAATGGGTTGAGTCGTCAGAAGATCAACGAGGCCCTTATTTCCCTCAAGTCGCTCGGGAGTACCTACAAGACTGACAGGCTGTTCGGACAAGCGGTGCGAAATGAAGGGTGTTGCAGCATCACGTGAGGGTGGCTGATTGATGAGGACGACATCAAGGTTCAACGCTTCAAGCGATTGCAGCAGGTCCACACTGGTGCCCGAGCGCAGGATCATCTCGACGTCTGGCCTGCCCAAAATCGGACGCAGAAACTCCATCTGAAAGTTGCGAGACAAAGTGGCCAGTGCCCCGATGCGGATTGCCTGTCGGCTACGGCCTTTTTCTTGCAAAGTTCCGACTAATTCACGACCTGCTGCAAAAATTGCATCCGCGTGATCAAGAGCTACACGCCCTGCCTCGGTCAGAACAAGCTGACGCCCGCGTCGCTCGAACAAGGCATGGCCTAGATGCGCCTCAAGTTGTTTGATCTGAACCGAGACAGCAGATTGCGACAAATTCAACCGCTCTGCTGTGCGGGTTAGATTGCCATCATGGGCGACAGCCCAAAAATAGCGCAGGTGGTGATAATTAAATTCACTCATCCATTCATTAAACAGAACGGTTTCAAGTAAACAATGAATTTTTATGTCCCATCCTGTCTTGCTAATCGTGGCGCGCTGCCAATCAAACTCAAGGAGAAGCACCCGTGTCGATTGCCATATTACCGTTTCTAGCCCCTCTTGCCTTAATCATCGCCGCCGTTTTGTTATTTCGCGGAGCCGCAATGCGTCCCGGCAAGGTTTTGCAAACGGTCGAAGCGATCACCCTGGCTGCATTTGCTGCTGCGGTTTTGTCTTGTCTGGCATTAATATCCGAAGGGGCTGCCACCAGCGGACTGATCGGCGCTGCGGGCATGGGGATATCGGCACGTTTGGATGCTGTCAGCGCGGTTATGTTGCTGCTGGTCAGTTTCGTTGGCTGGGTCGTTGTCCGCTTTTCGGCGACCTATATGGACGGCGAGCCACAGCAAGGTCCGTTCACCGGATGGCTGTGTGCGACGCTTGCCGCGGTGATGTTGTTGGTCATTGCTGGGAACGTCCTGCAATTGGCTGTTGCATGGATCGCGACTAGCCTGTTTTTACACAAGCTTTTGCTGCATTATCCAAATCGCGTAGCGGCGCAACGTGCGGCCCGCAAGAAGTGGATCACCGCGCGAATGGGCGACACAGCTTTGCTGGTCGCGGTGGTTTTGTTGTTCAACCAATTTGGTACGGGCGACATCGGCGAGATTTTGGCGGCGGCTCGCATGGGCGAAGGGCAAGAAAGTGCAGGCTGGATCGCAGCGATGCTGGCCATTGCAGCCATCCTGAAGTCCGCGCAATTCCCGATGCATGGCTGGCTGACCGAAGTGATGGAGACGCCAACGCCAGTCTCCGCATTGCTTCATGCAGGCGTGATCAACGCGGGGGGGTTCTTGTTGATCCGGTTTGCAGACGTGATGCTATTGGCTCCCGGTGTATTGGCGGTCTTGGTCATGGTCGGCGGATTCACCGCGCTGTTCGGCGGGCTGGTTATGCTAACGCAATCGGCGGTCAAAACCTCGCTGGCATGGTCCACCGTGGCGCAAATGGGGTTTATGATCCTTCAATGCGGCTTGGCACTGTTCCCGTTGGCTTTGCTGCACATCGTGGCGCATTCGTTGTATAAAGCGCACGCTTTCCTGGCTTCAGGCATGGCCGTTGACGGCGTTGCAGCAATACGTCGGCCTGGTCCTGTAGCGATCCCCAATGGCCTAGCGGTAGCACGCGCGTTCCTGATCGCGTTGGTGATCTACGGGGTTGTGGCGTCCATCTTCGGGATCGCAGGGAAATCACCGCAGGCCATCGCACTGGGCGCGATCCTGATCTTTGGCGTTGCCTACTTGTTGGCGCAAGGTTTGGCAGAAGCGGCTCCAAGGGTTCTAACCCAGCGTACGGCAGCGTTTTCGGTCGCTGCGGCGGTCGGCTACTTTGCCCTGCAAACCGGCGCAGAGTGGATCATGTACGGCACCTTGCCTGCGACACCAGCCCCCGGTCCGTTAGAGTGGGCGCTGATCGTGCTGGCCATCCTCAGTTTTGGTTTGGTGGCGGTTGCACAAGCGATGTTCCCGCTGTGGGCCTACCACCCGGCAGCGGCGGGCATGCGCGTGCACCTGTCTAACGGGCTTTATGCCAACGCTGTTTTCGACAAGGTGCTGGGCGGCTGGTCGTCCAAGCGGTCCTCTTGATTGATGCTAAGGAATAGAATTATGAACACGTCTTTGACCGTTTCGCTTTCAACTTTGATCACCGCCAGTGATAGTGCTGCGCGCGCAATTCCGCCAGTCTGGCCGCTTGCATCTTCGGTCGCGGTGAACCCGTTTCTGGGCCAATCGAGCGAGCCACTGGCACAGGTTGGCGCAAGGTTGGGGCGCGTGGGCGGCGTGCCGGTGACCATGCCACGCAACTGGTACAACACGCGCATCTTGGACGGGACAATTACCGATGCGGATATCGTGGCGGCACTGGCCGCGCAGGCGGGGCCGGACCTTCTGGATTTGGCGCGGGTCAAGGAACTGGCGCGTACTAGCGCCGCAGATCCAACATCGCTGCCAACGATTGCCGATCTTGCGGCAGAGGTATCAGGGATCGACTGGCCGGGCATCATCGCTGACCGTTTCGGGAGCTGGGCCGCAGGATATTTCGATCAGGGACAGGCGCTTTGGGCGGCCCCTCTTAGGCGCGGGGCGTATGATGCGTGGCGCCAGAATGCGACCCACGATCTGACACCTGAAATTGCGGGACTGAAGGGGTTCGCGCAGTTTGTCAGCGAAACACCAGGACCTGCGGATGAGGCGAAACTGCGCGCGGTCTCTCGGTTAGGTCTGTGCGAGGATGCGCTGGATACCTACTTGCACCAGCTGCTGTTCACCCTAGGCGGATGGGCACAAGTTGCACGATATCATCTTTGGCAGGCTGAATTGGGTGGCGGAAGTGATCAAACGATCACCGATCTCCTTACCATCCGGCTGTTGTGGGAAGAGGCCCTTTTGACGCAATACGAAGATCAGATCGGCGATAAATGGACGGCAGTCATCGACGCACATGCGGCCCCTGTCGTCGCGGATGCGGACCTTGTCGCCAGCGCCATTTTGCAAGACGCATGGGAGCGGTCTGTGCAGCGGGACCTGGCCGAAACCTTTGCAGCCCCTGCGCGTGAGGTGAATGATGACCGCCCTGCGTTGCAGGCCGCGTTTTGTATCGATGTCCGTTCGGAAGTGTTCCGGCGCGCGTTGGAAGCCGTTGATCAGAATATCCAAACCCTCGGGTTTGCTGGCTTTTTCGGCCTGACAGCATCGCACAAAGGGTTCGCATCGGACGTAGACGAACTGCGCCTGCCTGTTCTATTGAACGCCGGCGTCACCTCGACGTCGCAAGGGGACGACCCGGCGGCAGACCAGACTGCGCGGCTCAAAGCGCGCGCCAATCGCGCGTGGGGGCGCTTTAAACTCGCCGCTGTGTCCTCCTTTGCCTTTGTCGAGGCAACCGGTCCGATCTATGCGGGCAAGCTGGTACGCGACGCGCTGAACCTTTCGCCGAATGAGGTCCCAGCGGGCCCTGCCCCACGTCTTGATCCGGCGCTGGACCTAAGCGCGCAAGTGGACGCTGCCGAGACGATCCTGCGGGCGATGTCCTTTACAACCAATTTTGCGCGGCTTGTTGTGTTGGCGGGCCACGGGGCGAACGTGGTGAACAATCCATTTGCGAGCGGTCTGCAGTGTGGTGCCTGCGGGGGGTACTCCGGTGAGGTAAACGCGCGTTTGCTTGCAGGTCTTCTAAACAGCACCGATGTACGTGAAGCGCTGGTCGAGCGTGGCATCGATGTGCCTGATGACACTCTGTTTGTGGCCGCTTTGCACGATACCACAACCGATGCGATCACGCTGTACGCGCAAGACTGCCAGTCCTCTGCCCACTCTGGCGATCTGAAACAAGCGCAGGTGTGGTTCGAATCTGCGGGCAAGGTTACGCGGGGCGAGCGGTCTTTGCGCCT
>RCND010001990.1_pt1 | contig 11456 bp, 11 predicted proteins | sample 2041351 | NCBI WGS metagenome assembly RCND01 (sample SAMN09708230, study PRJNA481090) | Marine sediment metagenome, whole genome shotgun sequencing project. | biome: marine sediment; feature: ocean; material: sediment; isolation source: Sewage treatment plant 12B marine sediment (STP12B) ...
CGCAGCACATATGGACGGCCTGGGAACTGACATCAGAGCGAGCGCCGTCGCGCCCTGGCCTAAGGGTTCGCTGAAGAAGGCGTCGCGGAACCAATCGCTCACTCCCAGATGATGACGCTTCCCTCTCGAAGCGTATGTCTGGCGGGCAAGCATGATCTCCAACGCAGAGTTCACGGTCCATCTCGAGGATGGCGTTGCTGCCGACATCCCGGTGGAGGCGCGCGGGATCACCGCCGAGGGCCAACGAGCGAAGTTGCCATGCCGGATCCTCACCGAGAGTTGGGACAACGAGTCGGCCAAGGCCGAACATCCTTTCGCGGTGGGTCGATGAGGCCCCGCTGGCGGAATTCACGGTCAGCTGCTTCGGAGGCGGCCGCGAGATCGTCCGTGGCGCCTGGCGCAAGCGAGGCTCGCTAGGCGGCGTCGGAGCTTTGAGCACGGGCGCCATTGCTTCGATAGCGGCGGTCGACTGCGGCCACAGGCACACATGGACTTCGGCGACACCGATGTCCGAGAACGCCGCGATTTGCGCGGCGATCTGGAGGGGTGTTCCGTGGATTGGGATTCCAAAGCCTGGAGTCCCAATGTCGGTGACGTTTGTCGGGGCGACAATGATGTCGATGGATCGCAGGAGGGTCGCGGGATCGCGCCCGACCTCACGACACGCCGCGTATACGTTTCTGAGCACGGGAGCGAAGTGGTCGAAGTCGGCGTCCTGGATGTGAGTAGGTTCCACTCGTCGGCGAAACGCATCATCCTTGGACCACTAGCACCGACAGCGATCGGGAGACCCGCGGGTCGGGGTCCGCGCGGTCGCAACACACAGTCCCGTGCCTGGTAGAACGTGCCGTCGAAATCACAATGCCCCTCGCGAAGCAAGCTGCTGATGATCTCGACCGCTTCGGCGAATCGGGAGTACAGGTGGTCCTGAGCCACTCCGAACGGCTCATACTCTTCCGGCGGCCCGCTGCTCGCGCTCAATCCGAGTACGAATCGGCCGTCACTGATCATGTCGATCGTCTCCGCGATCTTGGTTACGGGCGCCGGATTGCGGAACGGCGAGCCCAAGACAGCCGTGAACAACCGGACTCGCGACGTCACGGCAGCGAGTGCCGCAACAATCGACGTGCACTCCCAGGAGCCGTGCGGGCCCGTCGAAATGTTCCATCGAAGGTGGTCGATGACACCGATCGAGTCGAGGCCGGTCTCCCCACCCAGCATCCCCAAATCTACGACGGAAGACTCCGGTTCAACTTGATTCGGTCGCAATCCTTCGCCGGTGAACAGGGGAAACCCCACATCGACGAGACGTCCTGCCATGACATCCTCCTCCACAGCGCTAGACACCATCATGCGGCGAGCGCACGGCGGAAAAAGGGGACGACGGCCGGAACGACCTGCGATGTCGTCTATATCATCGGTTCTGCAACGGCTGACGAAGGCGACAACACGCACTGCTGCGCCCAAGATCTCTCATGCATTGGAAGGGTTGACATACAGACGTCATTATGACATCATTATGCTGTCATACAAGATTGGCAGGCAGATGGACGAACGAAACAACCACCATCCGCACGTCAACTTCGGCCGAGTCGACGGTGATGGGCTCCGAGTCGTACCGTTCAACCCCGTCTCCCCTGCCGAGCCGAACGTATGAACTGCCGACCCACCGACACGTTGACCGTCCGCAGACGTTTCCTCATACTGCGTGGGCTGAGGTGGCTGCCGACTGGCCTCCTCGTCCCGGTGCTTGTGCTCGTACTCCTCGGGCGCGGACTGAGCCTCACACAATTGGGCATCGTGTTCGCGGGCCAAGGCCTGATGGTGCTTGTCCTCGAGTTGCCGACCGGTGGCCTGGCAGATGCAATCGGTCGACGCACGGTGTTGCTCGTGGCAACCGTCTTCGAGGTTGCCGCGATAGTCATCCTGATCAGCGCACACTCATTGCCGCTTCTCGTATTGGCGGCGGGCTTGATGGGTGTGTATCGCGCGTTGGAGAGCGGACCGCTCGACTCGTGGTACGTCGACACCGCCCAAGCCGTTGACCACGACGCAGACATCGAGCGCGGGCTCTCTCAGGCTGGCGTTGTCACGGGGCTGGCGATTGGCATTGGTGCGCTCGCGAGCAGTGCACTCGTTGCGCTCAATCCGCTACCAGAGGCCGACCCACTCGTGACGCCCCTCATCGTTGCGCTGGCCTTACTTGCTCTCGAGTGGATCACAATCGCCACACTCATGACCGAACCGCGACAGCATTGGAGCGTTGGAGCGATCAAGCGCGCGGTGTCGGAAGTTCCGGCGATCATCGCCACGGCCGTCGGCACCGTTCGAAGGAGCACAGCCCTCGTCGCTCTGGTTTCGGTGGAGTTCCTCTGGGGCCTCGGAATTCACTCCGTCGAGAGTTACTCGCCCGTGAAACTCGCAGTTGTGATGGACAGCGCCGACCAGGCGGCGGCAGTCCTGGGCCCTGCCAGCACCGTGGCGTGGCTTGTCGCAGCCGGCGGCGCCGCATTCGTTCCCGTTCTCACTCAGCGTTTGAGTCCAGCGCGTGCCGGCGCAGGACTGCGAATCGCCCAGGGCATCACCGTGCTCGGCATCGCCTTCGCCTTTGGACCCGTCGGAGTGGTGATCGCCTACGTGTTGGCGATCGGGATCAACGGCGCCTCGAACCCAATCCACCAGGGGATGCTTCACCGTGCGGTCATTGATAGCCGGAGCCGGGCGACCGTCGTGTCGATCAACAGCCTGACCTCTCAGACGGGAGCCATGCTCGGCGGCATTGCCCTCGGAATGCTCGCCGATGCGACCAGCCTGACCGTCGCCATTGTTGCCGGGGCGATCATCCTCAGTGCCGCGGCCCCGCTCTACCTCATCGCCGGTCGCGGCCTCAAGCAGCAAGTGACGGAACAGAGCAGCAACCCCCTGGCCAGCTGACAACGCCGCCGTTCGCAGCAACCGAACCGGCCCATCGGGGTCGCTGACCGTCCACGCATCGTCAGGCCCTCAGCGCGCTTCCTTCTCAAAGCGTCGCTCAGGAATCCGCCGAATCCCGGAGACGCCGCGTCTTCCGCAAAACGTCGTGATCGGCGCTCCGACAGAACTCCCAAACACCCTGAAGAACTTGGCTGGCGGTCGCCGATATTGAATCTCCTTTGTGTGCTGTTTTGTGAAGGTGCTTTCGGGTTGGGTGGATAGGACGGGGTTGAGCGACACCGTGTCGGTGGCAGGCTCCTATGAGGTCACACCGCCCTGGCAGGGTGGCGGGTGGGATCGACAGGTCAATACGAGGACAGCACCGCAAGGGTGCGTCAGCCGGATACTGGGCCAGACCCCACCCGAGAATCTCTCATGCGACTCGAGGCAAGTATTTGAAGGTTTGGCGGGCGACATAGCGTTTCAGACAGCGCATGATCTCTCTGGTTGAGAGGCCCTCGACTCGGCGTCTCCGAACGTAGTTGCGGGTCTCGTCGTCGCTGCTCATACGGGTGAGGACGATCTGGTAGAGCGTCGCATTCGCGTGCCGATCTCCGCCATGGTTCAACCTCACCCGGCCTGCGGTCTTGCCCGACCCGGTCGGGATCGGGGTGACGTCACACAGGCGCGCCCACGACCGTTCCGTATGCAGCCGGTCCGGGTTGTCGCCCGCAGTGACCAACAAGGTCGCGGCCGTGACGAAACCGACGCCATGGCAGGCGAGCAGCGACGGCGCCGTCTCGCCCGGCACTTGATCGTTCCACCACCAAGAGCCGACGGCACGACGGAGCCGCTTCTCCGAACCGACTAGCGATGCTCACGTCTTCGGCTTCTGGTCTTTGAACTGATGTCACGAAGGATTGACCCCGAGGTTGCTATCGCTGAGATGCGGGCCGCTCGCAGGGAGTTCTGCGATTCTGGTGATGCGGACCGACTGATGTACAGTCTGCAAAGGCAAGGTGTGGCCAATGGAGCCACGAACTTCCAACATCAGGAAGTGGGCACCGATGACCAGAGTAGATCCGTCCAAGTTCCGGGACTGACCAACTACCCTCGAGCCATGGTTGGACGAAGCCACCGCGAATTCCTCGCAACGATCCAAGAGGCAGCCGGCGATGCCGATCGCGATGGCACCGCCGCGCTCAACGGCTTGGTGCTCGCTGGCGCGCTGATGGTCGCCTCGTCAGTCACTCTTGTCTCCGTAGGCGGCCCTGCGGGCATGCTGCTCTGGGCCCTGATCTGGGCCATCGCAGCCGGAGGGGTCGCCGTGTGGCTCGCCCCTCATCTCCTTCGGGTGCGCTCGTGGAACATCGAACAGGCGGAACACCGCCGGACCATTCTCGACATCGCGCGCCAACGCGCCGTTGACCTCCTCCTCGGTGACGACACGCTCGAACGGGAGCGACGCGCAGCCGCCGCGCTCCTCAATGAGAGCGACCACACCCGCGACGCATAGCAAAGTCGCGGTCGGTCCGAGGCGCCACCGGAACGAGTCTTCTGCGGTCGGCGCCGTCAGGGCCGTTCGTCACCGCGATCGTTGCCAGCAGCGTCGAGAGCAACTCAACCTTCGAGGCGGCCAGAGACGCCTACTACTTCGCAGCCCCTTTCTGGGTGAGCGATCAGGCTATCGAGGATGCTTTCCTCGATGGCCCCCAGCAGTCAACGTCATGTGACAACGATGAAGTGGAGTCCCAAGACACAGGATCGAACGCATAGGGCAAATCGGTCCGGATCGGCGGTGGTCCCTGCCCCATTCGGGCCACCGTCTCCCTGGGGGAGTTGGAACAGGAAGGGACGACGATGGGTTTCTCAGAGCGCCTATTCGGCGACCAGACGGTACCGGCCCGAGCGGCACGAGGACCAAGGGTGGAACCTTGTGGACTCGTGGTTCTTTGACCTAGGGGCTGACGCTGCCGCCATCGAACACGCTGTGCTTGAGGCTTGGGGCGAATACGAATACGGGGCCGCAATTGAAGATATGCCTCAGGCCGGATACACCGAGACCGTCGGCCTCGACGACGCAACCGAGGCCGAGGCAGTTGCGTCGATTGAGTCCGGATAGCCCGACTGTCTGAGGCTGCTCGGCATTCCTAGGCCGAGTGAAGCCGTTTTTGGGCTGAAACGCCGTTCTGCGACCGAACTGCGACCCGCTGTCGGTGAGGGATGGATGAACCCTTGCTGTCAACGGGTTTCGTCGTGGGGATGAGATATCGGCACATATGGGCGACTCGAAAAGGCGCCGAAACGCGAGTTGCCGCAAGGATCGCTCGGATGCTTCGGTCAGAAGGCGTCGTGGCGAGACCTTCCGATTGCCGGACCGTAAGATTCCCGTCTCAAAGCGTCGCGATGCAGAGCGCTCATTCCCCGATGATGACGCTTCGCAACAGAAGCGTCGTTGATACCGGAGTTGCTCGGTTCTCGGCGCTTCTCATCAGAAGCGTCTCGCCGATTTCGGATTGTCCTGATCGGCCCATACTCCGGGACCCAACGGTTCGTTCGAGAGCAGTCAACGCTCCTCTGTCGACGCTTTGTTGAATGTGTGTATCCGCCCAGCACTCATCAAACTGAAGCGCGTGTACCCGAGGCTTCAGATCCCTAGTGGGGCTTGGTTCAAGGTATGACGCTGAAACTCAATCATCGCCTGCTGTTACACAAGGCCTTGATTCCGGGCGATCGCCACAGCCTTCTTCCGCGACGAGGCCCCGAGTTTCCCAAGAAGAGCGGACACGTGATGGTCGACCGTCTTGGGCGATACGAAGAGACGCTCGGCAATCTCGATGTTGGTTAGGCCATCGGCCACGAGGGTGAGGACTTCGACCTGTCGCGGAGTGAGACCGGCTGGATGTGATCGCGTTGCCTCTCTCGGGCCCCTCGGAACGCCTTGGACGCTCATTCGGCGAAGTCGTCGGCGGAGTTTCGCAGCGGCCGGGGCCGCTTCCAGGCCATCGAAGAGGTCGAGCGCTTCGAGCAAGCGCTGCGGGTCATCGCTGTCCATCAGTGCGATTGCCTGCTCATAGACGCAACCGATCTTCGCCCACGCATCCGCTGCTTTGCACCAGCTACCAGCGATCTGCTGGGCGTAGGGTGTCTCTGGTCCCTGAAGCGGTTCGCAGGTGCCGGTTGCGCGCCACATCCAGAAGGCGAGCTCGTCGGTGATCCACGGCTGTTGTGTGGTCAACGCCAGTTGGTACGTATCGACTATCGCGGAGCCGATTCCCTCCAGATCGTCACGGAGCCAGGCGAGTTCGGCACGGGCAGCTGCCACCGGGGCGATCCTTTGGAGTTCTCCCGTGGGTTCGACGAGTTGCCAGGCTTCTTCGAGCGTCAGTTCGACTTCGGGTTGCCCACGGCGGACGTACAGCCTGGACAATGTGGCGAGAGCGGGCATGTTCGTGATCCCATGTTCCTCGGGTCGGTCAAGTACCCACAGAGCATCCCGTTCAGCCTGGGACCAATGGCCGCGCTCGAGTCCCAAGCGGGCGCGCTCCGCGGTTATGTAGGAGATGGACCCAGCAAGCTCCCTATGCCAGGCATACGCGAGGCCCTCCTCGATGTACCTCTCTGCTCTGGCGTACTGGCGGTAGTCGAGTGCAGTCCAGACGAGATTGGCGTACGCCCGGCCGGCGTGGTCATCGAACTGCTGCCTGACCGCAATATCGAGACTCTCTTCGAGAAGGGCATATCCCCCCAAATCGCCAACGCGCAATCTCGTGCTGCCAAGGTTGTTCAACGCGTGGGCGAGCGTGTCCTGATCATCGAGCTCTCGCGCCAAGGTGATCGCCCTCATTGCCCAATCCTCGGCCTCGTCGGCTTCCTGCGCAAGCATGAAGACCTGCGCCAGATTGCTGTAGGCCATCGCCAACTCCTTCGACGGATCGATCGAGGTGAGTACGTTGACGGCAGCCAACCCTGCCTCGACGGCCTTCTCGCTGTGGCCCAGCCACCAGTGCAGACGAGAAAGCAACCGCAGCACATCCCCTTCTCGATTGGCGACGCCCAGGTCTCTCCACAGCGCGAGCGCCTGTTCGGCCGCCGCCAGTCCTTCAACTGCATCGTTCGTGAAGTAGCACTCGATGGCGTAATCGGTGAGCAGAAGCGCTCGCTCCTGGGCCTCGAATTCTGCGGCGTGTTCGACTGCGACCTTGAAGTGAGCCACGGCCTCCCGATGTGCCGCAGCGCCCGATGCTCGTCGGCCCGCCGCCGGCGCATACCGGGCGATCGCAACCCCATCGTCGGCCTGACGAGCGTGATGGACGATCCTGGCAATGTCCGCGTTCCTCTGCACGAGGACCCCGACCACGAACTCATTCAGCGTACGGCGCCGCAGCGGCGTTAGTGAACGCTCCACAGCGCCGCGCACAAGCTCGTGGCGATACCAGGCGGTTGTACCGTCGAACTCGATGAGACCGCGCTGGCGGCACTCGTCGAGCGCCCCTGATCTGTACTCGGGGAACGCCTCCAGTAGCCAGCGCTCGGTCTGGCCCGGCACAATCGAAACCAATTCAGCTACCGCACGGCCGGTCGCTGACAAACGTGAAGCTCGTGTTTGGACTGCGGCCCGAACGTTGATCGGCACGTCGTCAGCTGGGGCCATGAGTGCCTCTGTGACGAGGAACGGATTCCCTTGCGTCTTGCTATACAGACCCTCTACAGAACCGGCGTATCCGGTCGCGACCTCTCTGACCGCCGCTATCGACAATGGTGCCAAATGGATGCGATGCACCGCGGTCGCCGGCAAATCACCGATGACGAGTATCAGTGGATGGTCGTCCGGCACTTCCTCATCGCGATAGGTGAGGATCAGTGTCGCCGGGATTCGGTCAATGCGTCGACCCAGGAACTTGAGGACATCGAGGGTGGCCCCGTCGGCCCAGTGCACGTCTTCGATAATCACAGCGGTCGTGCGGTTTCCGTCGGCAATGACATCGAGAACCGCGTCGAAGACCTCGCCGCGGTCCCCGTCGACAACGGCCGCTTCGAGAGCGCCGTTCACCTGGATCGCTATGTCGTGGAATGGACCCAATGTCCGGGGAGTCGACAGATCGTCGCAGGCGCCCCACAGGATGCGGGCATCGTCCCTGTGACGGCGGGTGAAGGCTTGGACCAGACAGGTCTTGCCGATACCTGCTTCGCCGCCGACGAGCACAACAGAACCGGACCCACGCCCGGCGATCGTCAGCGCGTCATCCAGGATTCCAAGATCTGCGGAGCGCTCAAGAAGATCCACAGACCCAGAATACCGCAGTCGATACACGGCGTCCCCGCAGCGAACCGACCAGTGCCAACGACCGGCCACAACAGCCTTCCAGCCTGAGGCACGAACACGGACGTATCAGGAGCCTCATCCTGTTGCCGTGCCCCGCCTTGGGAAATGGCTCCGACCCGCTGGCGGCCTCCAGCGAGCAGCGAGCGTCAATCAGCCGGTTGAGAACCGGTGAGGATCACGCATTTCAGAGACCTCAACGACAATCAACTCTCATACTGCCGTTCGTCGAACCAACGACGGCGTGTGGGTCGCCGAAGATCGGTGTTGGCTCACGATGGGTGATCGCGTGGCGAGCCGGCGGAACAGCCCAGGCCGACGCGGCAGCCCATATGTCCTCGCATCATGAGCTTCCAGCATTCGGTCCTGCTGGATTGACTTCACAAGTTTCTCGTGCACGTAGTACATCTGGTTCTCCTTCGTCTCCCATTTGCTCAACACGCACATCGTCTCTCGGATGCCTCCGCTTCGCATCGGGAAGACCTCCCCATCTTGGGGTCGGATTTCCCCATCTTGGGATGTTTGGTGGATACCCGAAGAGTCGAGCACAGATCGCGCATCGACCCCTACCCGGCGCTTCGCCCTAGACCCGGAATCCGACATCTAAGAGTGCCGACCGGAAGACCAGCCGCATTGACAGCCACCCATACCGGAATCTGCACGCTCTCGAAGGACGGCGCCGCGATGACAACAGAGGACACGTCGTACCCAACGCATCTCCCCTGAAACGTCGCGAAGCAGATCACGTCTGGCCCATCGGGGACGCTTGTACCCGAAAGCGTCGCGCTCCCTGTTCAACTTCATCCATTGCCACCCTTTCGGGATGGAGGCGCGTTCTCGCCTCGAACCGTTCCGGGTTGTCCGATACGCGTGATTGCGCAAGGGCCCGACGGACTAGACGGCCGGCAACGCGCTAGCAGCGCTACAGAATCGATTGGGATTCGGTCGTTCATGTCCACGCGGTGAGGCTCCCGTCCTTGGCCGGGAGCCTCAACTGTTTCTCGCTCTAGTACTCCTGATGTCCGCCGGTCAGGGCCGAGGGGCGGCTGGCTGATTCGGGTTTGGCTGGTGCGTCGTCGAGTTTGCCGGCTTCGAGTGCCGCGAAGTTGGCGCTCGTGCCGACGGCGATCCTGGGCACGGCGACATAGGTCGTGCCCGGGTTCTCGGCGGCGTATTCCATGTCGTACTTCCCGGCGACCAGCGGGCCGTAGTTGCCGCTCGACACGTCGACGGCCACGGTCTGGGTGGCCGGAGTGTCGTCGAGCTTGCCGGCTTCGTACGCACCCCAGTTGGCGGTCGCCTGGCCCGCTGCGCTGACCGCGTATCGACTTGGGTTGGCGGCGGCGAGCTCCATGTCGAGCTTCCCTGAGGCGTAGGCATCGAGATTGGCGCTCGGCACCTCACCAGCGACACCCTGGGTGCCGGGTTCGCCGACGGTGGGACTCGGCGGCAGCAGCGGTGCGTCATCGAGCTTGCCGGCTTCGAATGCCTGCAAGTTCGCGCTTGGCGCCACCTCGGGTGTGGCGACCTGCGCGGGGGCGTCGACGGATGCCGACGCGATGGGTTTGGTGTCGGTGCCGACCCAGAGGGCGACCCCGAAGGCTGCGATGGCGAATACGGCAGCGGCGAATACCGCAACCAGTGGCTTGAGATGGAACCCGCTCGGTCCCGTGGATGTGAGGGTCATGTGCCTTCTCCTCCTTGTCCGGCCGCCTCCCGAAGCCTCCTGCCCCGGGTCGGTGATGGCCGGTGACTCTCGATGTCGTCAGCTTCTCGCAGGGGTGTCAAGGCGCCGTCAAAGCCCGTACAACAGACGCCGAACCCCGCCCGAGCACTGTGCGAAAGCCCGGGCTTGGTGCGTGCGACGTTCGTACGTTTTGACCGCAGACCGGTCACCTCGGCGCGGTTGACGACTCCCTGCACAGCGGCGTTGACTGGAATCGGATCTTCTGGCCGATGACTTGTCGTGGAGCAGTCGGTGAGTTCGGTGGCTGCTACAACCGATACGGGAGTCGTTGTGGCGTCGGTGAGGTCGAAACGGATCGGGGCCGACGTGACGTCGACGCTGAATTCGGCGGGTCCAGTGAGCGGCAGCCAGATTGTCGGGTTGACGGTTGCGGCGAGTAACTGGGCGGCCGTGGTATCGGTGGCGGTCATGACACGGTGGCTCATGGTGCACTCGTTTTGTGCTTCCCACCCGTTCGCCGGGCAGGCGTACTCCTGCCCCCTGAGCTATCGCACCGTGGTCAGGCCTCAGCTAGGAATGCCGTCTTCCTGCGCCCGCGATCTACTCGCTAGGTCGGAGGCCAGCGTCGAGACTCTTGTCTCAGAATCCGCGGTCGACGCGCACGTCGTGAACGCGTGAAGCTCGCGGGCTTGGAATTGTCACGGCGTGTCGTGACGGTACGTCCAGGTGTCATCGAACGAGCCCAAGAAACGGCGATCCTGGTCGTAGACGTCGCCCCCGAAGAGGATCACCTCGTGATCCGTGGGATCGAAGACGACATCACCCCCAACGCGGTAGCCGGGGTTGGGATCGGTCCGGTAGAGCGTCCAGGCGTCGGTCCCGAGGTTGTAGGCCCACATTTCCTCACCGCCGAGCATCATCCACGGCAGGCACGGCCACGAGGACCAATCGGCGCTGCCGCCGAAGACGAAGGTGGCCTCCGCGACCGGGTCGTACCAGGCGGCTGCGCCGGCTCTCTCGGGTGGCGAAACCGCCGGACGCATCTCCGTCCAGGCGTTGGCGTCGGTGTCGTACACCCAGGTGTCGCCGAGCACATTCCCGCCCAGTGCGGTAGCCCCGCCGAACACGACGATGCGGTCTGCTGCTGCGTCGTACACCATGACGTGGTCGGTGCGTGCCGGTGGTGACTGCGCCGGCGACGCGTCGGTCCACGTGCCCGTTGCTGCATCGAGGATCCAGGTATCGGTGAGCCCGACCTGCTTGCCCTCGTCGATCCGTCCCCACTCTCTTCCGCCGTAGAGCACGAAGCGGTCCGAACCAGCGTCGTACACAAACCCGGTGTCGAGGCGGCCGATCAAGGCGGCCTCAGCCAGTGCGATTTCGGACCACTCGTCGGTGGCGACGTCGTAGGCCATGGTGACCCCATCGTCGAGACGGATGGCGATGATCGACCGGAGGCCGGGGTGGTAGGCCAGTCCGCCGATCATGCCGGACGGCCACTCGGCGCCCGGAGCCGCTGGCATCGAGGTGATC
>RCND010002744.1_pt1 | contig 11453 bp, 9 predicted proteins | sample 2041351 | NCBI WGS metagenome assembly RCND01 (sample SAMN09708230, study PRJNA481090) | Marine sediment metagenome, whole genome shotgun sequencing project. | biome: marine sediment; feature: ocean; material: sediment; isolation source: Sewage treatment plant 12B marine sediment (STP12B) ...
CTGCTACTGGTTTCCCTGCTAAAAATTTCTCTAATTTTTCGATATCATAGTATGAATAATAGGCTAAGCAATATCCTTCTCCACCATCTCTTCCCGATCTACCGGTTTCTTGATAGTAGCTTTCTAAACTCTTGGGAATATCGTGATGAATAACAAAACGCACATCGGGTTTATCTATTCCCATACCAAAAGCAATTGTCGCTACAACGACATCGATATCTTCCATTAAAAACATATCTTGATGCCTAGCTCTTGTTTTAGCATCTAAACCTGCGTGGTATGGGACAGCTTTTATGTTGTTCACTTGTAAGACTTGCGCTACTTCTTCTACTTTTTTTCTACTTAAGCAGTAAATGATTCCTGATTTATTTGGATACGTTTTAACAAAACGGATGATGTCTTTTTGCACATCTTTAGTTTTTGGACGTACATCATAAAATAAATTTGGACGATTAAAAGATGCTTGGAAGGTATCAGCATCCGTCATGCGAAGCGTTTTTAGAATATCTTCCTGTACTTTTTCTGTTGCAGTTGCAGTTAAACCAATAATAGGGACATCGTCAATTTCATTAATAATGTTGCGTAAATTGCGATATTCTGGACGGAAATCATGTCCCCATTCTGAAATACAATGTGCTTCATCAACGGCTACAAATGAGATGTTTTGTTTTTTTAAAAAGATGGTATAATCTTCTTTAGCAAGTGATTCAGGTGCTACATAAAGTAATTTAGTAATGCCGTCTTCAATGTCACTCATCACTTGACGTACTTGCCCTTTGTTTAGAGAAGAGTTTAAAACATGTGCAACGCCATGATTTTCAGATACACCACGAATGGCATCTACTTGATTTTTCATTAAGGCAATTAATGGAGAAACGACAATGGCAGTTCCAGGCTTTAACAAAGCAGGTAATTGATAACATAGTGATTTTCCGCCACCTGTGGGCATTATTACAAAAGCATTATGATTGTTCATGATACTTGTAATAACTTCTTCTTGAAGGCCAACAAAATTGTCAAAGCCAAAATATTTCTTTAAAGCATCCTTTAAATTAATCACTGATTTCTGCATTGCTACAAAGTATCAAATATTTTAGATATTTTTGCATCAGAAATCTTTATGATTTCTAATGTATATTTGACGAATACGAATATAACAATAATTATTCAATTATTCAATTTGTGGTTTCCGTAACTTTTCCGTTTGTTTGAAAGAGTTATTTTTGCTAAAACATAAAAAATGAACAAGAATTTGAACTTAATAGAGATTGCAAAGCAGACACTTGAGATAGAAAGTAAAGCAATTGCAAATTTGTCGAACTTTCTAACGGAAGATTTTGAAAAAGCAGCACATGCAATTATTAACTCTAAAGGTAGAGTCATAGTAACCGGAATTGGCAAAAGTGCTAATATTGCTACAAAAATTGTCGCTACTTTTAATTCTACCGGAACTCCGGCAATCTTTATGCACGCAGCTGATGCTATTCATGGTGATTTGGGTAATATCCAAAAGGACGATATTGTGCTTTGTATTTCTAAAAGTGGCAACACCCCAGAAATTAAGGTTTTGATTCCATTAATAAAAAATTCTAAGAATACTATAATCGCTATTAGTGGCAATACAGATTCTTACCTTGGAGAAAATGTGGACTATTTTATTAATTCATATGTTGCTGAAGAAGCCTGTCCGAATAATTTAGCTCCAACTACAAGTACTACCGCACAATTAGTGTTAGGAGATGCATTAGCAATTGCACTGTTACGCTTACGTAATTTTAGCAGTGCTGATTTTGCAAAATACCATCCAGGTGGCGCATTGGGTAAAAGATTATATATGCGTGTAGAAGATGTAATGCAAAACATCCGTGGGACCCAATGATGCTATAAAGGATGTCATTATTGAAATATCTTCAAAAAGGTTAGGAACTACAGCAGTCCTGGATAATTCTAGAGTTATTGGAGTAATTACCGATGGTGATTTACGACGTATGTTGGAATCACACCAAAATATAGAAAGTCTATCGGCAAAAGATATTATGAGCAAAAATCCTAAGACCATAATCAAAGATGCCTTAGCAGTTGATGCGCTTCAAACCATGGAGGAAAATAATATCACCCAACTTTTGGTTGTTGTGGACAATAACTATGTAGGAGTTGTACATTTACACGATTTATTAAAAGAAGGAATTATCTAAGATCAACTTATGAGTAAAGTACAAAAGAAAGATATGTCGTTTTTGGATCATCTTGAAATTTTAAGGTGGCACCTCGTAAGATCTAGTGCAGCAATTTTATTCTTCGGAACTATTGCATTTCTGTTTAAAAATATCATTTTTGACACGATACTTTTAGCACCAACAAAACTTGATTTTTATACCTATCAACTTCTTTGCAGGATTTCAAAGTTTTTTTCTGAAAAAGGAATGTGTATTGAAGAACTTCCTTTCACCTTGCAAAGTTTGGGAATGTCAGAGCAATTTTCAATACATATTTGGGTTTCAATTACCGCAGGGATTATTGTAGCATTTCCCTATATAATATGGGAAGTTTGGCGTTTTATTAGTCCTGGATTATACAAACATGAAAAAAAATATGCCACTTGGTTTATCCTTCTTTCTTCCTTATTATTTTTTGCAGGAGTTTTATTTGGATATTATGTGATTACACCACTTTCAGTTAATTTTTTAGGGAATTATTCAGTAAGTGAAATGGTGGATAAGAACTTTAAGATAGGTTCGTACATTTCCATTATCAAGTCTTCAGTATTGGCTTCAGGATTAATGTTTGAATTACCAATAATTATCTATTTTTTAGCAAAAATGGGCTTGGTAACACCACAATTTCTTCGAACGTATAGAAAACATGCAATTGTGCTAGTTTTGATTTTGGCTGCTGTAATTACACCGCCAGATGTTATTAGCCAAGTAATTGTAACCATTCCTGTTGTTTTACTTTACGAATTAAGCATTCTCATTGCTAGCATTATATATAAGAGAGAAGCGAAACAACAAGGTTTACATAAAAAAGTAGTTAAAAAGGATTAGCCAAAAAAGAAATAGGCTATAAATATGGCTGCTATAATTCCAGCCAAATCTGCCAAAATCCCTGCTAAAGCAGCATAGCGGATATTCTTTATCTTTACAGCACCGAAATAGACCGCTAATACATAAAAAGTAGTCTCAGTTGATCCTTGAAATATAGAGGTTAGTTTTCCAACAAAGCTATCTACTAGTACATGGTCAACTCCCCAACTCTCAACCATCAATCCTCTGGCGCCACCACCACTTAAAGGTTTCATAAAAGCTGTTGGAAGTCCTTCAACAAAGCGTGTATCCATGCCTAAAAATGCAAAGAAAGTCTCTAAGCCTCCAATTACTATTTCCATGGCTCCAGACGCTGTAAAAACTCCAACTCCTACCAACATAGCAATTAGAAAAGGAATAATCATAACAGCAACATTAAAACCTTCTTTTGCACCTTCTATAAAAGCATCATACACATTAATTCTTTTGTAAAGAGCAACCACCATAAAGCTAATTATAATACTGAAAAGCAGTATGCTGGTTAATAGTTTTGAAAATAACTGCATTCCTTCTGGACTTAAAGTGCCTAAGTAGAAAATAAGACCAACTATAAGTAAGGTAGCACCACCCAAATACAATAAGATGGTTCGTTGTAATAAATTTATTTTTTGAATCAGGGCAGTAATGATTAAACCAACCATAGTGGAAATGAAAGTAGCAATTAAAATAGGAATAAAGATATCAGTAGGATTTACTGATCCTGCAGTTGCTCTCAGGGCTAAAATGCTAACAGGAATAAGGGTCATTCCAGAAGTGTTTAACACTAGAAACATAATCTGAGCATCACTTGCCGTTTCTTTTTTAGGATTAACAGATTGCAATTCTTTCATGGCTTTTAACCCAATTGGAGTTGCAGAATTATCTAAGCCCAACATATTGGCTGATAAATTGAGAATCATTGTACCGATAGCAGGATGATTCTTAGGAAGTTCTGGAAAAAGCTTGGTAAACAAAGGACTCAATAATCGCGATATCATTGCAATTAATCCACCTTTTTCTCCTATTTTTAGAATTCCCATCCATAAAGCTAATGCACCAGTTAGACCGAGTGAAAGGGTAAATCCAGCCTCAGCTCTGTTGAACACGGCTTCCATTATTTTGGTGAAGACTTCAGTATCGCCTAGAAATATAAGCTTGTAAAGAGCTACTACAAAAGCAATTAGGAAAAAGCCTACCCAAATATAGTTTAGTGCCATAGGAGATTGGATGAAATATTGATTATAGGATTGGGCTAAAGTACTAAAAAATATTCTTGTTGAATGAAAAATAGTTAGGACGGATCTAGTTAAGAATTCAGATAATTTGAGTAAGATGAGAATTAAAAAACCTACAAACTAATTTGATATAATTTGTAGGTTGAATATCTTAATAAGAATTTCTTTTTATAATTGAGGTCCGGCCTTAACTAAGCTTTTTCCTTCATCAGTATCGGTGTATTTTTCAAAATTATCAATAAATAATTGAGCTAAGTCAGTTGCTTTTTTAGTCCATTTCTCTGGATTTTTGTAGGTATCTCTGGTATCTAATATTCCGTTATCAACTCCTGGTAATGATGTAGGTATTTCAAGATTGAATATTGGAAAATTCTTAGTAGGTGCTTTTTCGATTTCACCGTTGAGAATCACGTCAATAATTCCACGTGTATCTTTAATTGAAATTCGCTTTCCAGAACCATTCCAACCTGTATTAACTAAATAGGCTGTGGCTTGATGTTTTTCCATTTTTTTTACCAATTCTTCTCCATATTTAGTTGGATGTAAGGATAAGAAAGCTTCTCCAAAACAGGCGGAAAACGTTGGAGCTGGTTTTGTAACTCCCAATTCAGTCCCAGCTAGTTTTGCCGTAAAACCAGAAAGAAAATGATATTTTGTTTGTTCTGGTGTGAGTTTAGAAACTGGAGGCATTACTCCAAAGGCATCTGCAGTTAGGAAAATTACTTTAGTGGCATGTCCCGCTTTTGAAATTGGTTTTACAATATTATCAATGTGATAAATAGGGTAGGAGACTCGCGTGTTTTGCGTGGCCCTTACATCCGTAAAATCAATTTTTCCATCTGTATCGACTCCTACATTTTCCAGTAAGGCGTCCTTTTTAATTGCACTGTATATTTCAGGTTCTGCTTCTTTGTCTAAATCAATAGTTTTTGCATAACAACCACCTTCAAAATTAAAAACACCATCATCGTCCCAACCATGCTCGTCATCACCAATTAATGCTCTATGTGGATCGGTTGATAAGGTTGTTTTTCCAGTTCCAGATAAGCCGAAGAAAATAGCCACATCATTCTCTTTTCCTACATTAGCGGAACAATGCATTGCTGCCATTCCTTTTAATGGAAGATAATAGTTCATCATAGCAAAAATACCTTTCTTCATTTCTCCACCATACCAAGACCCACCGATAAGTTGCATTTTTTCAGTTAGATTAAAAACAGTGAAAACTTCTGAATTCATTTTGTGTTCCTTCCAATTTGGATTGGTAGTTTTTGATGCATTAAGAATGACAAAATCAGGTTCTCCAAAATTGTCTAATTCTTCTTCAGAAGGTCTGATAAACATATTCTTAATAAAATGTGCTTGCCAAGCTACTTCAAGAATAAAACGAACTTTAAGTCTACTGTTTTCATTAGCACCGGCATAACCATCAACCACATATAGTTTTTTGTCATTTAGTTGCTCTAAAACAGTTTCTTTTAAATCATCCCAAGCTTCAGGTGATACTGGCTTGTTATCATTTGGCGACATAGTATTATCCCACCAAATCGTGTCAGTAGAAACAGCGTCTTTTACAATAAATTTATCCTTAGGAGAACGGCCTGTAAATCGACCAGTCATTACATTTACTGCACCCAATTCGGTCAAATGTCCTTTTTCAAAACCTGTTAATGATGGGTCAAGCTCTTCTTTACGCAAACACTCATAAGAAGGATTGTGAATGATTTCTTTTGTGTTTGCTATCCCGTATGACTTTAGGGCTTTTTTTATTGATTCAATACGATTATTCATTTAGTTTAATTTTTAATCAAGATTTGCAAAAATAGGTATAAATATTTTACTAGAAAGTGTATTTGTACTAAGAAATACTCTTATTTCTCATGAAGATTTAGCTTAAAATTCGTCTGATTTCTTCTTCAATATCAATTTCTGGTGTAATGTTGCTAGAGGCTATTTTTTTTTCAATTTTTTTAATATTTGAATTTTCTAAAATTGCCTTTTTGTCTTCAGTTTGCTTGAGACTAAGTAGGTCCACTTCTTTTTCTATTTCTTCAATTTGTAATGGAAGGGCTTCTTCAATCTCCTTTGATACATTAATTTCAAATGGTGAAGTCTCATTATTATCTTCTTGAGGATCTTGGTTTAGAAATTCGTTTAATTCATTCGAATCAAAACTAAATTTTCCTTCCACTTCATTATCTTCAAGTTGTATTGCTCTTTCATCAAGAGTTTCATTGACATCGTCAAATTCTATTGCACCTTCAAATTCAATGAATTCTTTTTCTTCCGTTATAGTGTTGGGATCATTAAAAAAATCTATTTCACTTTTAGATTTTAAAGAAGTTTCTTCTAATGTGTTTTTTTCCAGTTTCGAGTCTGCAAAAAGAGGTGAATTCAATAAGGTGTCTTGAAAAAAGTTAACACGCTCTAGAACCTCATTATAGCTTAAATCAATTTTATCTAAAATAGTACGAAGTTCTTTTTTCTTTTTACCAGCACTGTTAGAAAAAAAACTTTTCTTAATCGGTTTGCTATTCAAATCAGTGTATTCCAAAATATTGTCATACAGGTTGTTGTAATAGTTTTCAATATTTCTAAAAGCTTCAAAACTACTAAAAGTCTGTCCTTGGCCATAGTACCATTTTGCAAACTCAGTATCAGCTTTAGTAAGCTCTATTCCAGTCGAAACCATTTGTTTTCCCGAGTCGTTTTGTTTTAAATCGGAAACCCAAATTTTAAGGCTTTCTTTTGCGTATATAAGGTTGTCTAAATACTCCTGATTCATTTTCTTAGGTATTAAGTGGATTCTCTTCTGTTACTATATACCAATCTTTAGCGTCGACATAGGTGTCTTTAATTTTATTAGCTTCATCGAGAGTGGTGGCAGGTGGTACAATAACTCGGTCTTTATAAATTCTATTATGCGGCCAGTTTGCTGGAGTTGCTTTTTGATTATTTACCGACAATTGCAAACTGTCAACTGTACGAAGTATTTCGAAAATATTTCTTCCATTTGACAAAGGATAGTACATTATTGTTGCTACTACACCATTTGGACTAATAATAAAAACCGCTCTAACAGTAAGCATTTTATCGGCATTTGGATGTACCATTCCGTATAAGTGAGCAATATGTCCTCCTGAAGCAACTGGAAACTCAATGTCAACTCCAAAATTTTTCTTAATATTTCTTAACCATTCAATATGTGAATGAATTCCATCGACACTATAGCCTAATAGCTTGGTATTTCTCATTTCAAACTCTTTTATTAAGTCTTGAAACCCTAAAAACTCTGTCGTACAAACTGGAGTGAAATCGGCTGGATGTGAAAACAATATCACCCAACTTCCATGATAATCATCAGGAAAGTTGATTTCTCCTTGAGTTGTTTGTGCTGTGAAAGACGGGGCGATGTCTCCTATTAAAGGAATTGTTGTTTTTGTATCCATGTATGCAGTTTATTAATTGATTTAACACAGCTAACTATTAATAAATAATCAGTGCAATGCAAATATGAAAAAAATTATGCTAATATGCTATGTTTTTGACTATTAATACCTAACAAGTTAACTAGTAAACCACTAAAAAAATTAAGTATTTTTTTGAAAAATAAAGAGTTTCTCACTTGCTTTTTCTAGGGAAAGACTATGCTTGTTTGCGATATACTGCATGCTTTCTGAAGCATAGAAACACACATGCGTTTCATCTTTTTGATAATACCAATTTTCAAAATTTATAATTGTGTCAGTACAAGCAGTTGTTATAAATAAGTAGCCCTTTGGATTTAACAATTTTATCAAATTTTTAAATTCCAAGGCAGGCTTATAAAAATGTTCTGCAACTTCGCTAAGACAAACAAAATCATAACTTGCATTGAGAACGTCTTTGTTTTGAGAATAAAAGAGGTCATATATTTTAATATCGAAGTCTTTTTGTCTTAAAATTTCAGCTAAAACTGGTGTTGGACCACTGCCAAAATCCAATCCATAACTAGGTGGAGTTATTCGGGAAGTTATTGCTAGGGAAATTTCTGACAGAAAAGTAACATAACCTACATCTTCAATACTATTTTCGTGTAAATCATAGCGTTTTTTCTCTTCACTCTTACTTAAAAAGAACTCTTTTGGAACAAAGGTCAGCTTGCATGAAGAGCATAAAAAATAATTCCTGTCCATAGCATTTGTAAAAAAATTCGTTTTTACAGAATGACATAATGGACAGGGGTTATGAGTCATTATTATGTATGTTTAGCTTCCTAAAGTAGCTACCATAACAGCTTTAATTGTGTGTAATCTATTTTCGGCTTCATCAAATACAATAGACGCTTCAGATTCAAATACTTCTTCAGTTACTTCCATTGCATCAACACCAAATTGTTGATAAATATCTTCTCCAACATCTGTGTCCCTATTGTGAAAAGCAGGTAGACAGTGCATAAATTTCACCTTAGGATTACCGGTTAAATCCATAGCTTTTTGATTTATTTGATACGGCATCAGTAGTTCTATACGATCTTTCCAGACTTCTTTGGCTTCTCCCATTGAAACCCATACATCAGTATACAAGAAATCACATCCTTTTACTCCTACAGCTACGTCATTTGTTAATGTAATTTTTGCACCAGTCATTTTAGCAATTTCTTTAGCTTGTTTAACTAGTTCTGCATCTGGTTGTAAACTTTTGGGAGCAATTCCTCTATAATCCATTCCCATTTTTGCAGCTCCAATCATTAGGGAATTTCCCATATTGTTTCTGGCATCACCAAAATAAGCAAAACTTATTTGGTGTAAGGGTTTATCAGAATGTTCTTGCATAGTCAAGAAATCAGCTAAAATTTGTGTTGGATGGTATTCATTAGTCAAACCATTCCAAACAGGTACTCCTGCATGTGCTCCAAGTTCTTCTACTATATCTTGCGCAAATCCCCGGTATTCAATTCCATCATACATTCTACCTAATACACGTGCCGTGTCTTTCATAGTCTCTTTTCCACCAATTTGAGTTCCTGATGGCCCTAAGTAGGAAACATTTCCACCTTGATCATGAACGGCTACCTCAAAAGCACAACGTGTTCTTGTGGAAGCTTTTTCAAATATCAAAGCGATATTCTTATTTTTAAGCTTTTGCTGTTCAGTACCGGCGTATTTTGCTTTTTTTAAGTCGGCAGAAAGATCAATAAGAAATTTGATTTCTTTTGGTGAAAAGTCTAAGAGTTTTAGGAAATTTCTATTTCGTAAGTTATACATATTTAGTTAAGAGTTAAAAGTTTATAAAATTAAATACTTGTTTGATACTTAGTGCAAAGAAATTCGAGTTCCAAATTTTCTATTTTCGAGCTTACTCGCTTCAGTAATCACACTTTTTTTACCACCATTTTCAACAAAACGTAGAGCCGATTTTATTTTAGGTAACATGTTCCCTTCACCAAAAGCATTTTCTTGAATCATTTTTTCGATGGTAGCCTTATTCATAAATTCAAGAACCTCTTGTTCTGGAGTCCCAAAATTCTTATAAACATATGGTACGTCAGTGAGCATATAAAACTCATCCGCATTAATGTTGGACGCTAGTAATGAAGATACTGCATCTTTATCAATAACGGCTTCAAGTGATTGTAACATACCCTTTTCATCGTAATAAACTGGTATTCCACCACCACCTGCAGCAATTACAATAACGCCAGAATTTACTAAATTTTCAATAATTTTCTCATTCATAATTTTTATAGGTAGAGGAGAAGGAACTACTCTTCTCCATGCCTTCTTCCTTTTAGAACTTTTTTTGAAAATCCAACCTTTTTGAGCACTTAATTCATCTGCTCTTTTCTTATCAACGATTTTACCTACACGTTTGGTAGGATTGTGAAATGCAGGATCGTCTTTCGATACAACTACTTGAGTTACAATAGTAACCACTTCACGATCAATACCTTCTTCTTTTAAGATATTTTTTAGCATTTTTTCTAGCATATATCCGATTCCACCTTGTGAATCCGCTACACAAATATCCAAAGGCATTTGAGGGATGTCGTAGATTTCCTCTCCGGCATCATTTCGTAATAAAATGTTACCAACTTGTGGCCCATTTCCATGACTTAAAACTAAATTGTACCCATCTTTCAAAAGATAGGTTAAGTTATGAATTGTATCGCTTGAATTTTTGTATTGTTCTTGAATGGTTCCTCGTTCATCACCACGAATAATGGCATTTCCACCTAAAGCTATAACTGCTAATTTACCCATTTACTTATTTTTTAAGAATAATTTGAGGTTAAAAGTATAAAAAACTAACAAGAGGAGAAATCCTCTTGTTAGTTGAAATAAAAATTATTTAAACCTTACTTAAGAAAAGGCTTAAGAACCTGTTCTAGCGTAGGTTGCCCAATAACCTGTAAATCATAAGTAACTCGAACAGATGGTTGTTCAATTTTAATGATACGTCGAAGATCTATTGGAGTTCCTATAATTACTACATCACATTTGGTATTAGCGATTGTTTTCTCAAGGTCTTTCACTTGTTGATCACCATAACCCATAGCAGGAAGTAATTCTCCTATATCAGGATACTTTTCGAATGTTTCAGTAATAGAACCAACCGTAAATGGTCGAGGATCTACTACATCTTTGGCTCCAAATTTTTCAGCGGCTACCATTCCAGCACCATAAGTCATTCCACCATGCGTAAGTGTTGGTCCGTCTTCCACTACTAAAGCAGTTTTCCCTAAAATTAAATCAGAATCTTCAACAGAAATAGGTGAAGCAGCATCTATTATTACAGCATTAGGATTCATTTTTCTAATATTTTGACGAACGTATTCAATATCTTCATTATCAGCTGTGTCAATTTTGTTTATTAGAATTACATCTGCCATCAAAACATTAGTTTCTCCAGGATAGAACATTTCTTCATGTCCTGGTCTGTGAGGATCCACTACAACAATATTTAAATCTGGTTTGTAGAAAGGTAAATCGTTATTTCCACCATCCCAAAGAATTATATCTGCTTCTTTTTCAGCTTCGCGAACAATTGCTTCATAATCTACACCGGCATAAATAATGGTTCCTGATACAATATGTGGTTCGTATTCTTCCATTTCTTCAATGGTACATTCGTGTTTTTTCAAATCTTCGATTGAAGCGAAACGTTGTACTGCTTG
>RCND010001994.1_pt1 | contig 11449 bp, 19 predicted proteins | sample 2041351 | NCBI WGS metagenome assembly RCND01 (sample SAMN09708230, study PRJNA481090) | Marine sediment metagenome, whole genome shotgun sequencing project. | biome: marine sediment; feature: ocean; material: sediment; isolation source: Sewage treatment plant 12B marine sediment (STP12B) ...
GGGCGCCACGGTGATCCTGGCGGGAGGCATGGGGCCGCGCGCAATCGACATTCTCGGCCAACAGGGCATCGAGGTCGTTCTCGGGGTCCAAGGCGACGATCCGGACGCGGTGGTTCAGAGCTACCTCGACGGTACCCTCGACGCCTCCGGAGAAGTGTGTCACGAACACGGCTACCACGACTGCGGTCACGACCATGGATCCCATGGCGGCGGTTGCCACTCGAACTGAAGCGACGTCAAAGGAGACGACCATGCCGAAACAAGGAAGAGGTCAAGGACAAGACCAGGGTATGCAGAACGGAACCGGCGGCGGTCGTGGCGGTGGCGGCGGCGGAGGTCGCGGCCAGGGCGGTGGCGGCGGAGGAGGTCGCAGCCAGGGCGGTGGCGGCGGCGGCGGAGGTATGGGTGGCACCGGATTCTGCATCTGTCCCAAATGCGGCCACAAAGCTCCGCACCAGGCCGGATCCCCATGTCTCCAACAACGTTGCCCGAGCTGTGGCGGGGCCATGGTCCGCGAGGGCTCGGCTCACCATCAGGAGATCGAGAGTCGCCGGGCCGACCGAGAGGCTAAATCCTGAACACACGCGAATCACTCGCCGGTCGTTACAGACCGGCACCGAAAGGAGGGTGCGATCATGCCGGGAGGAGACGGAACCGGACCGATGAGACAAGGACCCATGACCGGTGGAGGCTTCGGCCCCTGCGATGGTGCGGACAGGAGAACCGGCGGCGGCGGATTCGGCCGTGAAGGAGGTTTCGGCGGCGGGCGGGGTTGGCGCAACCGGCGCCAGGCCACCCAGTGGTCGGGGCGGCGGCGGACAATGGCGTGGACGCAGGCACCCGGCAACGAACGAGACGGGTTACAGCGGGAGGAGAAGACCCTCGAAAACGAAATCGAACTCCTCCGGGCGCGCATCGCCGAGCTCGAAAAGTCCGATTGAGGCGAGACCTACACCGTCACCCTCCCGACTCCGGGCCATAGAGACCCGCCTGCGGGGTGTTGCTTCTACTGATGACTCCACCTCATGGCCCGATGAGGATTGAATGATCGGTTTGAAACACAAAGAGCACAAAGGCCATCCATCGCAAAGAACCACAAAGACCCGTTCTTGACTCATCGCAGGGTTTTATGTGTCTTCGAGGTCAGAGGGGGTCCGGGTCAATCAATGCGATGATCCGTGGTTCCTTCGTGGTTCTTAGCGTCTTTTGTGTTTCAAAAACCCGACCGCTACGGCTGACGTTTTACCGCCACAGGCTGCGACTCGTACAGGGTTCGTTTGGGTTGCCGGGCGAAGCCTGCTATGTGTTTTTCGTGTTTCAAGAGATCGGCCCTTGAAGATGGTCCGAATCAGTCGTAGGACTTGCGCATCGCCTCATCGGTCACCGTCTCGCCGATCTTCGCCTGCCACTCCAACGACTCCCAGGTCGCGAGTGACTGGTGGGTCTCGAAGTAGTTCTGGGGGATGGGGTGGGTCCCGATGACCACCTCCATCCCATATTTCACCCCAATGAATCTGACGAAGTCGTCGATGTAGGGGCACGGCGGATAACCGACGACGAGGCCGGTGGCGAGATGGACCACCTCGACGCCGTTCTTCTTCATCTCCGCCGGTGCATACTCGACGTTGCCGCCCGGACACCCGGCGCAGGTGGTGTAGCCGGCCACCTCCAGCTCCTCATCCTCGTAACGGGCGAAGGCGCCCGCGCGTTCCCTGAGCGCCCGGAGGCACTTGCCCCCCGCACACCGTCGCCACCGGTCGCAGATGATGATGCCGATCCTGGTCTTCTTCATGACACGAACCCTCCGGCGGACAGCGTCCACTGCACCCGCTTCCACACTTCGACCATGTCCGACGCCGCTCCGTCGGACGAAAACTCGACCAGCGGCACGCCCTCGACCTGCGCCCCGGTGACCGCGGGGTCGAAGCGGATCCTCCCGGCAATGCCGGTTCCCAGCCCGGTGGCGAGCGCCTCGATCCGTCGGGTGTTTGCCTCGTTGAGGTCGTACTTGTTGACCACGACCATCGAGCGAATCCCGAAATGTCTCGTCAGACCGATGACGCGCTCAAAATCGTGCAGCCCGCTGAGGGTCGGCTCGGTGACCACCAGAGCCAGGTCAGCGCCGGTGATGGAGGCGATCACGGGACAGCCTATCCCCGGAGACCCATCAATGAGCACCGTCTCGATCTTCCTTTCCTCTGCGGTCGACCGAGCCTCCGCCCGAAGCAGGCTGACCAATTTGCCCGAGTTCTCCCCGGCCGGATGGAGCCGCGCGTGGACCATGGGTCCGAACCGTGTCTCCGACCGGTACCACTCGCCCTCGATCGCATCGACCAGGCTGATGGCCTGCTCCGGGCAGAACCAGGCGCACACTCCACAGCCCTCGCAGGCCAGAGGATCGACCGTACGGTCGGTCGAGGACCCGTTGATGGCGCCGAACCGGCAGAGATCCACACAACTTTCGCAGTCGTTGCACCGCTCAGGGTCTATGACCGCGCGTTTGCCGCCGACGAAATCGCTGCGTTCAACCGGCGACGGCCCCACCACCAGGTGCAGATCGGCGGCATCGACATCGCAATCGGCCAGCACCGAGGTCCCGGCCAGGGCGGCGAGCGACGCGACGAGGGAGGTCTTGCCCGTGCCGCCCTTGCCGCTGATGATGACGATCTGTTTCATACCCGATCCTCGATGCGGCCGAGCAATGCGAGGAAGCGATCGCGGAAGTCGGGGTCCGTATCCACCGCCATTTCGCCCCGCGAGTAGGCCTCGGCGATGGCGCGGCTGTCCGGCAGCTCCGCGGCGATCTCGACGCCCCTTCTGTGGCAAAGCTCCCTCGTCGCATCCCCGTTGAGACCGGCCCGGTTGATGACCACCTCGCACGGGATTCCGAGGCGGCCGACTGTGTCCAGCGCAAGCTCGAGGTCGTGCAGGCCGAAGGGTGTAGGCTCGGTCACCAGCAGGACCTTGTCGCAGCCTCTGACCGCTTCCACCACCGGGCACGATGTGCCCGGTGGGGCGTCGACAATCACCAGGTCCGCCGCCGGCGCGACAAGTTTGAGCGCACGGATGACCGGCGGGCTCATGGTCTCGCCGATGTTCAGCAGACCCTGGAGGTAGTCCATCCCGGCCGCCTCGCCCACCGTGATCATTCCCACCTCACGGGGGACCTCGGTGACGGCGTCGAGCGGACAGACCAGAGAGCAGCCGCCACAAGAGTGGCAGAGTTGCGGGAAGACCAGCACCTTCTCTTTGACGCAGACGATGGCGCTGAACCGGCAGATCTCACCGCACAGACCACAGTTGTCGCACGCCGCAGCATCGACCAGAGGCACGGGGAGGGTGACCGGGCGACGCCATTTCACCTCCGGTTGCAGGAAGATCTGGCCGTTGGGCTCCTCGACATCACAGTCCAGATAGACCACCGACCTGTTCTCTTGCACGGCCACGCGGGCGAGATTCGTCGCCACGGTGGTCTTTCCCGTGCCCCCCTTGCCGCTGGCGATCCCGACTCGCATCGTCCTCCCTCCCCCGATCGGTTACGCGGGGTCGGTTCCGTCGCCGTTTTCGGCCTGGTACTTCTCGAGAACCTCCCTCACCGTGCCGCCGCACCCGGTCACGACCGAAACACCCGCCGCGGCCAGCGTATCGGAAGCGTTTGGGCCGCAACGACCCGTCAGAACCACCGAGGCTCCCTTCTCGGCCACGAGGCGCGCCGCCTGGATCCCGGCCCCATGGCCCTGGGTCGCGCAGGTGTTGCTGACGGGGTCGAAATCAGAGCCTACCGAGTCGGCGATCACGAAACAGGCGCACCTCCCGAATCGGTCGTCCATGGGCGAGTCCAATGATGGTCCGGTCGAACTGATGGCTATCTTCATCTGGTTGCTCCCTTCATCCTCGTTCAGACTTCCCCGCCGTCGTTGCCGATGGCCTCGACCGGACACGACTCAAGAGATTCCTCACACTGAGCTTCCTCTTCGTCGTTCTCCGGCTGCTTGGAGACAAAGGAAAAACCATCGTCCTCGTTGGCCTCGAAGTTATTGGGCGCCGTTTCGCGGCACACATCGCAGTCAATGCAGTTGGCGTCGACGTAGTATTTTCCTGGGGCCTGTCCTTCAACCTTGTCTTCCGGGTCTGCCATTGTGTTCATCTCCATCTCTTCAATGCGACGGGCTGTGATTTCCTTCTGAGCGAAGGGCCGAATCGTCGCCTGCTGACTCCATTAGCAAGATTGATACCTAACTAGAGTGCTGACCGACCGGGCAACCCAAGCACTTTGCTCGTTTCTCAGTGGGAATGACCGAGCAATTCGCTCCTATACGATCCACCAGAAGATCCAGGCACCGGAACCGTGGCAGGAGGATTGCGTCTCCCAATACCGGACGGCCATTGCCCCTCGTCGGGGAACGCCATACCGGAGGCGCACCAGAACCGCCGGCCGAGCCTCTTCACAACCTGGATTTCCCCACTCTCGGCCAGAGCCGCCATGGTCTCGTCGACCCGTCCCCGCACCCAGCGGGTCAATATTTGTTGGAGTTCGATCTCCTGGAGAGGATGACGCGAAATGATCTTCAAGATGGCACCGACGAGATCCCCGTCGACCATCGCCTCGCCCTCGACCGCAACCGGTTTCAGAACCTTTGCCACCCGACCGAGGATCGAAGCGGCTCGCTCCAGGCCATCGGAGTCCGGCAACTCGACCCACAACTCCGCGGGGGGGCGAGTGGGGGTCGAGATGTGGATCTCGTCAGGTTCCACGCGCTCCAACACCGTGGCGATGTCACGCAACGCAGTCGACGAGTCATTGATCCCACCGAGGAGCATGACCTCCACCCAGAGCTTTCCACGGTACTCTTTGCGGAATTCCACGAGCCCTTCCACGTGCTGAGCAAACGTCAGGTCGGGGTGGGGACGGTTGATCCTGCGATACAGCTCCTCAGTCCCTGCATCGAGGCTTGGAAGCACGGCGTCCGCAGCCGCCAACTCGGCCCTCACCTTGGGGAGGTGAAGCAGCGAGCCGTTGGTGATCACCGCCACCGGGAGGTCGGAAAGCGACTTGATGAAATAGATCAGCGAACCGAGACGGGAACACAGAGTTGTCTCACCGGATCCCACAAAAGTGATCCAGTCGATATCGTCGTCGTGGTGATGTGAGAGCTCGGTCGCGGCTTCGGCCACGATGTCTGTGACCCCGAAGAACACTTTTCTCCTCACCATCAGTCGCCGCGTGCGACCGAGCTGACAGTAGACGCAGCTGAAATTGCAGGTCTTCAGCGGAACAGGGTCGATCCCCAGTGACCTCCCGAGGCGTCGGGTCGGTACGGGTCCAAACACATGTTGCATTGCGAGCGAGATCATCGTTGTGCCTCCTCACACCATCGAAACGGAAGTTCCTTCATCCCGAGGTCCCGGAACCCCTCCCCTCGTGAAACACGCGTGTCGTCGTCAAACGCCTCGGTTTGCGCCGAGAACCGGGAGAGCGGAACCGATCCAGCTCGACGTCGCCGGCGGCCAGAGCTGAAATGATCTCCTCCGGTGAACCGCAGATGTCTGAAACGACCTCAACACCCAATACATTTAGTGTGACTTCGAGAGGAGAGGAAATGGCCGAACAAACCAGGACATTGATCCCAAGCTCGGAGAGACTCGAGGCCGGTCTCGTCGGATTGAGCACGTGGGTGCCATCGGCAACCGACTCACCGCTCCGAAGGTCGAGATCGACGACACGGATGGTCTTCGCAACGTCAAAGACTGGTGAGACGCGACCGTTCCAGACTGGTATTGCGATTCTCATGAAATCGCATTTCTGCAACAGCTATGCCAGGAGCACCTTGCGGGTCGAGATCCCGTGTCGACGGCCTGATAGTGACGGCCGCATGCGGGCGAAATGCACCCCTATCGAAGCACTCGCGAGCAAAACGCACCTTTATCACCAACTACCTAGGAGCGTGTAGTGGATAGATAGTGGATGGATTTCGGAGGGTCGTTTGAGGTCGATTTTCGTCGGATTCGCAGATTCATACTGGTGGTATGGACCAAGAATTCGCCGAAAAACGGGCCAAACGACACCCGAAAGGCGCCGCCGATTCTATTCACTACACACTCCTGGTGATGCTTCGTCCGGTCATTCTCCCGGTTGTCGGCTACGGCCGTCGTGATCGGGGACGTCGATGGAAAGTACTTTGATCTTCCGACGGAGAGTTGTTGGGTGGATGCCGAGTTCCTCGGCGGCCGCCGTTCGGTTGCCATTGTGGCGGCGCAGCGCATCCTCAATGTGGATGGTTTCGATTGATCTCAGCGATGCTCCCGGAAGCGGCGCGGTCATCGGCAGATCGGAACACTCGAGAATCTCCTGAGGCAGGTGCCGCAGCTCGATCATCCCGCTGCGACAGAGCACGAAAGCGTGTTCGATGGTGTTCTCGAGCTCCCGGGCGTTGCCCGGGAAATCACATCTCATAAGAATGTTCATCACCTCGGAGGAAACACCGGAAACATCCTTGTTCTGACGCGCATTGAATCTCGCGATGAAGTGCTCGACAAGGAGCGGGATGTCTTCTCTCCGGTCACGAAGGGCCGGCAGATCGACCCGAAACACGTTGATCCGGTAGAAGAGGTCTTCGCGGAACACACCCTCGCGAACGAGCTCGGCAAGATCACGATGGGTGGCGGCGATGACCCGGACGTCGACGGTCACCGGTTCCACTGAACCGAGCGGCTCGAACTGACGCTCCTGGAGCACCCGCAGCAACCGAACCTGCATGGCCGGAGAGATGTCACCGATCTCGTCGAGAAGCATGGTTCCCCCGTCGGCGATGGCGAACCGACCCGGTTTGTCCTTGCGTGCGTCGGTAAAGGCGCCGGCCTTGTGTCCGAAGAGCTCCGACTCGAGCAGGGTGTCCGGAAGTGCCCCGCAGTTGATGGCGACAAACCGCCGCTTCTTCCTCGGCGAAAGATCGTGAATCGCCCGTGCGACCAGTTCCTTGCCGGTCCCGCTGGCCCCGTGGACCAACACCGAGCTGTCGCTGTCCGCAACCACCGGCAGGAGCTCGAAGAGGGATTGCATTGCGGGGCTCCTGCCGATGATGTCCGCAAAGGTGTACCGTCCCTCGAGCTCTCTGCGCAGATCCTCCACCAGGCTGAGGTCGCGAAAGGTCTCGACACCACCGACGATTTCACCGTCGGAATCTCTGAGAATCGCGGTGGAGACGCTGATGGGAATCTTTCGATCCGAGGCGTCGATGATGTAGATGGCTTTGTTGACGATGGGCTTGTTGGTCTTGATTGTGTGTCTGAGGGCGCACTCGGACTCACAGATGCTTGCCCGAAACACGTCACAACATCGCGAACCGATCGCCTCGTCGTGAGACACGCCCGTGATTGTCTCCGCCGCCTTGTTGAACGATGTTATTCGCCAGTCTCGATCGACGGTGAAGACACCGTCGGTCACGCTGTCGAGAATGACCTGTGCCGCTTTCGGGTCCTCGTGGTACATGAGTTCGCAGTCCTTCACCTCCGTCGAACCTCCGGCATCGCGCAGGGGTTGGAAGGCAGTACCACTTTACCGCGGCTCAATCGGTCGGCGAGGCCCCCGACGATCGCGAACGGAGCTACGCGCGAGCAGGGGCGCCCGGCGCCTCGGATTGAATTGGTTCCAACGGCAGATTGAGGACGATGGACTGGAGCTTCTTCATGGTGTCGATGTAGCGATGAAAGTAGATCCTGGAAATCTGGGTCTGGATGGTGTAGCCGAGGACCAGATCACCGTCCATGAGCTCCTTGAGGGTGGCCGACTCGATCTTCAGCAGACGCGCATCGGTCGTGCATTGCGCGTTGAGTGCGTAGTCGACCAACTGGAAGCAGACGCAGGACCCGAACATGGCGCCCTTGGTGAGCTCATCGACCTGGAGGCTGACGCCCGACTGGCCCGGCAACCGCAACGACACCTGCCCCTCCAGTACGACATAGAAGAACTCCGCTGGGGAGTCCTTCTCATAGATCGTGTCGCCCGCTTGGAACTCCACGACCTCGGCGACATCGCTGATCGCCTTGACCTGCTCCGGACGGAGAAATTGAAAGACCTCTTGACCTTCGAGTCGCTCGAAATGCATCAGACACTCCTTTCAGTTTGTGCGTGAAACCTCACGGTGGAGTCATGCACTGACCATGCCAGGAATTCGGTGACCGTCGCGATTCCAATGCCTGCGTCATCAGACGGCCCTCTCCATGGGCCCTTAGCATCGAGCACGGCACGGTTGCGCCCGATGTCCTCGCCCGGTTCTCCGCGCCAGCAGAATGCGCCACCGCTGGGAGGAGCTTGTGACCAGAATGCACCGTTGTGAACCCGCTCCGGTGGGCCGGTCTCGACCGCACGACGAGCCTGCCCGGCTCCTTCGCCCCCACATTCTCGTGCGAACCTCCCTCTCATTTCAGAATGAAAGGCCAGCGGCAGATCAGAAAGAGGTCACCCCCGTGCGCGGGTTCTCTCATCACCGGAGCGTTGTGTCACGGACCTCTGAAGATGATCTCGAGTTGGCACGGGGCTTGCTCACTAGAAAGCAACAATAGCGTCTCACCGTCGATGAAAGGAGCCCGCCACTGACCCGATCTCGAGGAGGTCCAACCATGAAAGCCTACGTCATCTTTTCATCGAGCGAGCCGGTCCTGGTGCTGGCACGACGGACGATCCGAAGCGAAGCGGTTCTAAAGGAGCTCCGTCGGATCGGATGTCAGAAGTTCATTGCCCGAGAGGTCCCCGTCGACCATCTGCGAAACCTGTACGGGAGGCAGTTCGAGGTCATCGAAGCATCGATCCAGAAGGGGTGCGATCTTCGCGTGCTGGATTACAGCGGTCGCCGGATATTCCGTTATCTGCCGTTCTCCGATTTCGGGCCTGCCTATCGACGCGAACCCCAGCCGGGCGCTGCCGAACCCCTCCGGGATTCTTCGCACGACGCCGTTCGGAGAAAACCGAGCGCTGCGACACACACCCTCTTTGGATAGCCGGTGTCGTTGGGGAGAACCGAGCGATGCACCCTCAAGAACACCTTTGGTGTCTACCCGGTGCCGACCTGCGGATGGCTCGACCTCGGGACCCCCCGAACGTCTCAAGTGGGCCTCGTGCAAAATCCTTCTCTTCGGATGCTCGTGGTCTGGGTGCCGGCGAGACGCCAGCACTACAAAGGGCTGAGATCCATTGTAGGGCCGGCGCCGCAATCGAGACCCATGGGCTACGGCGCCGCCGCTGACCAGGCCGAGGTGTCGCCCGACTCGAACCCATCGGCAAAGACAAAGCTCGGGGTTCCGAGCATCGTCCCCCAGGCGCCGCCGATCCAGCGCTGAGTCCTCAGAGACTCCCCGTCGAATCAGTCTGTCAACAACCGGTAGGTCGACCGTGCATGCACAAAGGGATCGTCGGCCAATGAAAATCCATCACTCGCAAAACTCCCGTCCCCCACGATCCCATCAAACCGACCCGAGCCGCAGACAAAACTGAACTCACATGTCTCGGCCCCGGTCGCACTGATACACCCCACGAGACTGGCGGTCTGGGTGGACCCGTCAGGAAAACGAAACACGGCGTACCCCTCGTAGTTGGACCGTCCTTCTACACGAAAGAAACTGAGCCAGCCATCCACCATCGCTACCTCGCCGTTATCGTAGAAGGCAAAACCAGAAACCTTCCTGGCCCCCAAGACCGTGCCGCCGAGCGGCTCCATTGACAGAGTGTCGACCTTCATCGTGAAGAACAGCCCCCTCCACGTCTGTGTTTGTCCGTCAAAGGGCTCCTCGGCTATCGCCCAAGACGCCACCAAAAGGAACAGGCCGACCGCAACCAACATCCGTTTTGCACACGTATTCATCTGCATCCTCCTTAACCGACGCATGTGACGAGCCGCTCGTTTTCGGCGCGAACCGCCTCCGAAGGGAGGTCGAGTGGTGCCGCGGTCAATCCGCGCATGAGAGTCGCCGTACCGTACACGGCGTCAACCAGGTCAGGAAGACTCACCGACTCGTTGCGGGCGTGGGCCTGCTGTTCTTCACCGGGTCCATAGCCGATCACCGGGATCCCAAACTCCCTGCTCACAACCCCCCCGGCCGTGCCCATTCCCAGTCGATCCAGCTTCCACGCCCTGGGAGTCCAGCGGCACCCGGCTGCGAGCATGGACTCTCGGGCCCGGTCGACCAGCGGGTGCATGAGGTTGGTGGACCAGGGCGGCACGGACAGCCGGATCCGTTTCGTGTGGCCCGTGTACAGCCGTTGCTCGTGCTGGTGAACCCGCGCCTCGAGGAAGACAGCGTGTGTCTCTCTCGTACCTTCGAGGATTGTCCTTTCGAGCCAGCCGAGGACATCTTCCGCCGCCTCACCGGGAAACAACCGCCGGTAGAGGCGGATCGTCTCCAGGTACCCTTGGTCCGAGCGCCCGACTCGGGGCTGTTTGACGGTCATGATCGCCGGCGAATCAATGCATCCCGGTTCATCACAATGGGTGCTCAACATCTGGTAAACGTGTTCGCCGGCACTCCGAACGACTCCATCGATGGGGCTGATGATCTCGATGTCGATGCCCACCCAGCCGTCGTGGCCGGAACCGATCGTCAGTCCCGTCGGCTCACCCACAACCACAAACCTCGGACTCATCCCGAGTTCGGGCAGCGTCGTCTTCAGCAAATGCCGGACTCCGACGCTCCAGCCGTTTTCCTCGGCTACCGTCGCAGCCACCACAATGTTACTCGCCGGTGCGAGTCGACTTGCTAAAAGCACATGCCCGGCATAGATCTGCGCCGCCAAGCCCCCCTTGCAGTCAGCGGCGCCGACGCCCTCGATCCGACCGTGGACGATGTCTCCACTGAAAGGCGATCGGTTCCAACTCTCGAATTGGTCTGGTTCTACGGTGTCCATGTGTGAGCTCATGAGAATCGCGGTGTCCGGATCGCGTCCGACGATCACACCGACGATGTTCCCAAGGTCATCCGTGAAGACAAGGTCATAGCGCAACTCACGCATCGCTTCGGTGACCTTCCCGGCCACCTCCTTCTCATGCAGGCTGAGGCTGGGAATCCTCACGAGATCCTGGGTGAAGCGAATGACATCGCCACTGATCTTTTCGACCTCATTCCGTAAATGTGTGTACACGGTGCACCTCCCAGTCCGTCCACCAATCTGAATTGCAAAGCATGTGCCATCGATCCCCGGTTGCAGCGACGCGTTTCCCTCTTGCATCGTGAGCAGGTTAAGATGTGGCCAATCGGCCCCGGACCTTTCATAGTGAAATCAACGGTTCCAGATTGGAGAGAGCCTTGAAAGCGGAAGATCTGAAACTCGAAGAGCTCGTCACTTTTGACGATGGCGCTCTGAGCTTTCGCGGGAGGCGTGTCGTTCTGCATGACACCCACGCCGTTGCACAGCTCCGCAAAGATCTCGTCGACACGGTGGGTTTGGTGGCTGCACGAA
>RCND010001995.1_pt1 | contig 11440 bp, 11 predicted proteins | sample 2041351 | NCBI WGS metagenome assembly RCND01 (sample SAMN09708230, study PRJNA481090) | Marine sediment metagenome, whole genome shotgun sequencing project. | biome: marine sediment; feature: ocean; material: sediment; isolation source: Sewage treatment plant 12B marine sediment (STP12B) ...
GAAAAAATAAAACACCAAAGTTAAGTGAGTACAAAATCCATAGACTACAAGAATATTTATTTCCCTCCAGGAGGTATTCTCTTATGGATTATAATTTTTTTAGAGCTCTTTACTTTCGGTATTGCCTTAATCGCTATGGTTGTTTATAGCAATCAAGAACCAGAAATATTCCATGTTTCAAGATTACAATTAAATACTACAATTGGGACTATAAACACTTTATTCCTAATTACTAGCGGATATTTTATGGCCCGTTCATTAAGCTTTTTGAAAAATAACGAGAAAGACAAGGCGGTACTGAATTTAAGGCTCACTATGCTAGGTGGACTTTTGTTCTTGGTATTGAAGAGTGTAGAGTATTATTTTAAAATTGAAGCAGGACTTACAGTTGGCTACAACACTTTTTTTACTTTCTATTGGATGTTGACCTTATTTCATGTAATTCATGTCATCGTTGGTCTAGTGATTTTGGCATCAGTTTTTTTTGGATTAAAGAAAAAAATATCGACCGTTTCTATAGAAGATATGGAGGCGAGCGCTGCATTTTGGCATATGTGCGATTTAATTTGGTTGCTTTTATTTCCTGTAATCTATCTCCTTTTTTAGTATGCAAAAGACGACTATTACATTAGGGAGTTTACTAGTTCTGACTATTATTTCTGCAGCAGTATCCAATGTTGATAACAAGTATACTTTAATAGGTATTCTGTTATTGGCTGCTCTCAAGTTTGTAGGAGTTTCGTTTTACTTCATGGAACTTAAAAAGGCACATACTTTTTGGAAGGTAGCCTTACTTTTGTTCTTAATGTTATTCATTGTGTTAATCCTTCTGCTAGGAAATAATTAAAAAGAGAGCGTTTGCAAGATAAGTAACTACTAACTCATTATGTCTGAAAAGAGTGCCAATTATGGCACTCTTTTTTTGTGTAACAAAGGTTGCAGTATACTTTTAATTAATAGCCCAACTTTACCATAAATTAAAAGTATTGGTCATTGTTGCTGGTGGCCACGGGGGAACCCGAAATGTTGATCAATGATGTCTATTTTCATTGATTTGTTTGGTTGTTGAAAAAAGGCACTTGCATAATTTATGTAAGTGTCTTTTTTGTGTAACAAAAGTAGCTGCGTGGTATAAAGAGTTTATTGAACTTTGGAAGACATTTAAAAAATTTAGCTATGGAATTACTACGAAAATTTAAAATTGGTGTTTTTGCCCTGATCCTTGTAACAATTACTTCAAATTTGGCATGTAACGATGATGATGAAACTGATACCCGATTAGAAGAGTTGGCAGGTGCTAACCTTACTATTGAAGACAAAAATGCATTGTTGTTTATGTTGGAAGAAGAAAAATTGGCACGAGATACCTATGAGTATTTAGATGAACTATATGGTATCAATCAATTTTCGAACATTAAATTAAGCGAGCAAACCCATATGAATGCAATTGTCAGTTTATTGGACCAGTACAAGATTGACTACACCGTTTTGCCGTATGGTGAGTTTGAAAACAAGGAAATGCAGGATCTGTATGATCAATTTGTTGAAAAAGGTCAACTTGATTCAATGAATGCACTGGAAGTTGGTGCGACCATTGAAGATCTTGATATTGTTGATTTGGAAGAATTTATTGAAGCGACATCCAATACTAGTATAATCTCTGTATTTGAAAGCCTCCAATGTGGTTCCAGAAACCACCTTCGAAGTTTCGTAGGTGCTATTGAAAATTCCAATGAAAGTTATGAGCCCCAATTCTTGTCGATTGAGGAGTACAAAGAGATAATTGATGATACTAATGAAAGGTGCGGTCGTTAATTGAAAAAAATCATCGATGCCCGCCCGTGCTATTCGGATGAGGATCAACATCGAGGATTCCGATAAACTGTCATTCTCGCGATTTATGCTGAATACATTTCAGTAAGACGGGAATCTAAGAACAAAAGTTTTTAAGATGAATTGATCATTTAAAATGATCAGTTTTTGTTTGGTTGTTGATAAGAGCACTCGGCACTGGCCGAGTGCTCTTTTTTTTATCAAATATCATAAAGAAAATCAGTAATACTCCTTGTTTATGGGTCTAACATGACCTTGATCAATATTGTACATTTTGTAAGGCTATACTTTCGTGTTATTTAATAATATTTTTCAAACTATTGGCCTTGATAAGGGTCTAAGAATTAGGTAACAGATTGATCAGTGTATCAATCATAAAAAATTTACCTATTAGTAACTTTTAAATATATAATATCATGAAAAAAATAATGTTTTTGGCAGCATTTGTAGTTCTAGGAACTGCTTTGCTCACAGCCCAGGAAAGAGATCGGGACAGAATTCAAGACCAGGATCGAACCAAATTGGTGATGGTCAATGGCGAAATGCTAGAACTAAGGGATCGTGCACAACAACGATTAAAAGATAAACAAACCTTAGTAGATGGTACCGTAGTACATCCAGATGGTACATACAAAACTGGGGATGGAGAGCGATTACGCTTGAAAAATGGCGAATGTTTGGATGGTGATGGTATAAAATACCGTAACGAATATCAGTATCGTTACAAAGTAAACCAAGAGGGCAAAGGTTTGGCCGAAAACCAAGTAGAAGAACGCAACAAAAATCGTTTGCAATATATGTTGGTTGATGGCGAGATGTATAGGATAGAAAATCAATTCCAGAATAGATTGCAGTCTCAAATGAATCTTGCCGATGGGGGATCTATAAATCCTGATGGGACTTATCAAACTAAGGAACGCAAACAATTGAAACTCAAGGATGGTGAATGTTTGAATTTGGATGGACAAAAGTTCCAAAATTTGCACCAACAACGAAAAATGATGGTTCATAAGAACATTCAGACCAATAAAAAAATGATGAAGAAGACTGGTATTAAAAAGCCGGTAATTCAAAAGAAGAAAGGTAAAAAAAGCATTAGATAAACTTTGAAAGCTGGGCTTTGCCAACACGACGGTGGCAAAGCCCTTTTTATAATTAAATTCTTTGTCATGAACACCAAGAACCTAATTTACCTGTCAATACTTTTCGTACTTCCTTTGGGACTTTTATCCCAAAGTAATACGACTACAGTCAAGGAAAAATCAAATGATAATCAATCCTATTTACTTACCGATATAAGTTATATCAATGACGCTATATTTATGGGTAGACGTGATTCAATTGCTGCTCCATATATTTTCCCATCAATTGGGTATTTTGATGAATCAGGTTTTTTTGCCGATGTATCAGTATCCTATCTTACCAGTGCCGATGAGAGCAGGGTAGACCTTTTTTTAATGAGTGCCGGTTATTTGTTCGATTCCAAAAAATGGAGTGGTAGTATTTCAGGAACCGCCTATTTCTTTAATGAGGAAAGTTACAATGTTCAATCTGAAACGGTTGGCGATATTACCGGTACGCTTGGTTACGATTTAGATGCCCTTGAAATAACTTTAATGGCAAGCAGCTATTTCAACAAGGAAAGTTCGACTGATATATTTGCGGGACTGATGCTAGATCACACGGTTTATGCTTTTGACAATAGTTTGTTGATTAACCCTTCATTAGCTATGTATGCCGGATCCCAATATTTCTATCAGGAGTATTATTCGACCAGTCGTCTGGGTAGCAGAAAGGGTCAAGGAAAAGGCACATCGGTCACAGAACCAATTTCGGTAGCTAATGTAGAAATAAAAGAAGCTTCAGAATTCAATCTATTGAACGTTGAACTCAGTTTACCGCTACAGTATTATCACAAGCAGTTTATTTTTTCTTTTACACCAACTTGGGCATTTCCTCAAAGTAGCGCTACCATTACTACGGTAGATACCGTTTTTGAAGAAGATCTAAAGAATGTGTTTTATTGGTCCGCAGGAATCAGTTATTGGTTCAATACGAAGAAAGATTAATAACTTCTATCTTTTTCTTTTACATCTAAAGTAAGCCAAGTTTTAAATCGTATTTTAGAACTTAAATCCATGGTCTATGATTGTTCATCATTTTGAGTCGGAATTCTCTGTTTTAAATCGTTTTATTGCCGAAATAAGGGATGTTAATATCCAGAAAGACCCTATGCGCTTTAGACGGAACATTGAACGTATTGGTGAAATAATGTGCTATGAATTAAGTAAGAGCCTGAATTATGATACTAAGACCGTGCAAACCCCCCTTGGTACTAAAGACATTGCTTTACCGATTGATGATCTTGTACTTTGTTCGGTTTTACGTGCAGGGATTCCACTTCATCAAGGATTGTTGAATTATTTTGATAGGGCTGAAAACGCATTTATCTCGGCCTATAGACATCACCCTAACGGAGGAGATGATTTTGAGGTTATTGTCAAATATTTTGCAGCCCCTTCTTTGGGCAACAAAACCTTAGTACTCACCGATCCTATGTTGGCTACTGGTAGAACTCTGGAGAATGTTCTGAATGTTCTTAAGAGTCATGGAGAACCAAAGCAGATTCACATCATATCGGTAATTGGTTCAAAAGAAGGTGTAGCCTATATAAAAAAGGTCTTTCCCGAAGGCACCCATCTTTGGATAGCTGCCATTGATGACGAACTTACCAGTAAAGGATACATAATTCCTGGTATAGGCGATGCTGGCGATTTAGCTTTTGGCGTAAAGCTTTAACCAAAACCCTTTTTCTTCTGATAGCTTTCTACTATCCTGCCATTTTCAATTGCTATTTTCTTGGTAACATAAGTTACTGCCAGGTCTTTTTTGTACGTCTAATTTTGTCCCAAATTAATTAGATAATGAAGAAACTACTTTTGATAATGGCATTTTTTGGCGCTTCCTTTTATTTGCAAGCCCAAGAAGCAGTGCTTATTACCAAGGAAGAGGTGATTACCAAGGTTATTCAAGGGAATAATACCTTGAAAATATCGGAGCAGGAAGTAATGGCAGCTCAAGGGGACTATAATCAAACCAATGCCATATTCTTACCCAATATCAGTATTTCCCACACAGGAATTGCGACCACCAATCCTTTAATGGCCTTTGGTTCAAAACTGAATCAGAAAATTTTGACCGAAGCGGATTTTAATCCAGCACTACTAAATGATCCTGATCAGATTCAAGACTATGCCACACGAATAGTGGTACAGCAACCTTTATTGAATTTTGATGGTTTATATCAGCGTAAGGCTGCCAAAGCCAAATTAGGTGCTACAGAACTGCAGTCTGAACGTAAGCAGGATTATATACAATTATCGGTAGATAAAGCCTATATGCAATTACAATTGGCATACAAAACCGTAGAGGTCTTGAAAAAGGCCAAAAAGGCAGCACTTGAGAATAAACGCTTGGCAAACAATAGTTTTAAGCAAGGATATTTACAAAAATCGGATGTTTTGGCTGTTGAGGTCCGAGTGACCGAAATTGATAACCAATTGCAATATGCTAAGAGTAACATTAAAAATACATCGAACCAACTATCGGTTTTGATGAATGATGAAAGCTACCAAATCTTACAGCCTTCTGATTCGTTGGTAATAATCACCAATGATATCAATTTTGAAAGTTTGCCTGAAAACAGAAAGGATATTCTCGCCATTTCCTCGGCAACTGAGGCTTATGAGCAAGCGTATAAGGCCGATAAAATGAGTTTTCTTCCCCGCCTCAATGCCTTTGGAACCTATGAATTGCATGATGATGAGGTGTTTCAAGGTGATGCTGAAGGATACCTTTTTGGTGCGGAATTGAGATGGGATATTTTCGAAGGTTCTAAACGTTTTGGGAAGGCCAAAAAAAGCAAAGCGGAATTTGAAAAATCCAAATTGGAATTGAAGCAATATAAAGCAGAAAGTCAGGTTGAGTTGAATAGGGCCAAACGTATGCTTCAGGATGCCAAAAACAACTTGGAGCTTACTGCTCTGGCCTTAGAACAATCCAACGAATCACTTAGAATTAGAACCAATCGTTTTGAGCAAGGATTGGAAAAAACAACAGAATTATTGATGGCCGAAACGCAATATGCCCAAAAGCAGTTGGAATATTATGCGACTATTTTTCAACACAATTATGCATTGTCATATGTTCAATTTTTAACCAAGGAATAAAAGAAACAGCAATAAAAAAATACAAATGAAAAATAAATATATCATAGGATTGTTTTCACTGGCACTTTTTGCCACGAGTTGTGGAAATGGGGATCAAAAAACAGTAGCTGAAAATTCCCCCGCAGTTACTGTTACTGTAAGTTCAGTCTCACAAGAGAGCAGCAGTTCGTTTTTGACCACAAGTGGTAAGATCGAGGCTGTTAACAGTGCCAATTTAAGTACACGAATGATGGGTTATGTTGACAAAATATATGTACAAGTTGGTGAGAAGGTTAGAAAAGGGCAGCAATTGATCAGTATCAGCAATACGGATCTGTCAGCGAAATTGGCCCAAGTCAATGCTGGTATAACAGAAGCAAATGCGGCCTATATCAATGCAGAAAAAGACTTTAATCGATTTACGGCTTTGTTCAACGAGAATAGTGCTTCCCAAAAAGAGCTTGATGATATTACGGCCAATTATAATATGGCGAAAGCCAGATTAGAGGGCGCAAAACAAATGAAGAACGAGGTAAATGCCCAATTTTCTTATGCCAATATTCGTGCACCATTTAGCGGTACAGTGACAAACAAATTCATCAATGTTGGCGATATGGCGAATCCGGGAATGCCCTTGTTGGAGGTTGAATCACCAGGAAAATTCCAAGTCCTGGCCATGGTGCCAGAATCTGAAATACTTCAGATAAAAGCCGATACCGAAGTTGATGTGATTTTAAAATCTTTGGGTGAAACTATAAAGGGTGAAGTTGTGGAAGTAAGCACTTCGGCAAAAAATACCGGTGGCCAATATATGGTAAAAGTGGTTTTGGACAAATCTGACGCCAAGGTAATGTCTGGCATGTATGCAACGGTGCGTTTTCCTGTTGAAGCCATAGAAAGCGCTAAAACAGTAATGCTACCTAAAGAAGCTATTGTCACCAACGGTCAATTAACAGGAGTTTATACAGTAAGCCAAACCAATACAGCGTTGCTACGTTGGTTGCGATTAGGACGTTCGATTGGTGATAAGGTAGAAGTACTATCAGGAATGTCATCAGATGAGCAATACATAGTTACTGCTGATGGCAAATTGTATAACGGTGCTAAAATTAATATTCAGTAATTGGAATTGCGTTAGGGATTGAGCCATTGTTGGAGCTCTTTTTTAAAAATAATAATGTCATTACGAGGAGGAAACGACGAAGTAATCTATATGTAGAAATAGAGATTGCCACAGTAAATTAAAATTTACTTCGCAATGACAAAACAAAATAAAGCGACTGGCGAAAGCCCGCCCGAACGCCCAAAAATTTAATAATAAAAAGAATGAAGGAAGGATTAGCTGGCAAAATCGCCAAATTATTTATAGGATCCAAATTAACCGTGCTTCTGATGGTTGTATTCATGGTCATTGGGGTGTATAGTTCTTTCTTGATACCAAGGGAAGAGGAGCCACAGATTGATGTACCTATCGCCGATATTTTTGTGGGATATCCTGGTGCAAGCCCAACCGAGGTCGAATCACGAGTTACTAAACCGCTAGAAAAACTCATTTCGAACATTAAAGGGGTAGAATATGTGTATTCCACCTCAATGAAGGAACAAGGTATGGTTATCGTTCAGTTTTATGTGGGTGAGGATATTGAACGGTCGTTTGTAAAGCTCTATAACGAGATTAATAAGCATATGGATATTATGCCTGAGGGAGTTACTTTTCCCTTGGTGAAAACCCGTGCTATCGACGATGTGCCAATGTTGGGTTTAACCCTTTGGAGTGAGACTTATGACGACTATCGCATCAAGCAAATTGCACAGGAGCTTACCGATGAAATAGGGAAGATAAATGATGTCTCGGCTACGAAAAAAATAGGAGGGAGAAATAGGCAATTACGTGTAGTTCTTGATAAGGAAAAAATGGCTGAAAGCGGATTGGATTTTCTTTCTGTGGCCCAAATGATACGAGCCAATAATCAGCAGTTGAGTAGTGGTTCTTTTGATAAGAACGATACCGAATTTTTGGTTACAACTGGTAAATTCTTGGAATCGGTAGATGATGTTGAAAATTTAGTGGTTGGCGTTCAGCAAAATAGGCCAATTTATTTGAAACAGATTGCCAGCATTGAGGATGGCCCTGAGCTTCCTAAAAATTATGTTTCCTTGGGATTTGGTCAGGCCAGTGAAAAAGCCCAAAACTACAATTCAGAATATCCCGCAGTAACCATCTCTGTAGCAAAGCGGAAAGGCGCTGATGCTATGAAGATATCTGATATCATCATTGCTAAAGTTGAACATCTTAAGAAGAACTTGATTCCTGATGATGTTCATGTTGAGGTTACGCGTAACTATGGTGAAACGGCTTCACATAAGGTCTCCGAACTTCTGTTGCACCTGATTGGTGCTATTATCGCAGTAACTTTCGTGGTGATGCTGGCTATGGGCTGGCGTGGTGGTTTGGTGGTGTTCTTATCGGTACCCATTACCTTTGCCTTGACGCTATTGAGCTATTATATGCTCGATTATACCCTCAACAGAATCACACTTTTCGCTTTGGTTTTTGTAACAGGTATTGTAGTGGATGATTCCATCATCATTGCAGAGAATATGCACCGCCATTTTAAAATGAAGCGCTTGCCCTTCAAGCAGGCGGCATTATATGCGATAAATGAAGTTGGTAACCCGACCATATTGGCAACCTTCACGGTTATAGCATCTGTATTGCCAATGGCCTTTGTTTCCGGTTTAATGGGCCCTTACATGAGTCCAATGCCCATTGGTGCTTCAATCGCCATGTTGTTATCACTTTTCGTTGCTTTAACAATCACGCCCTATTTAGGTTATATATTCCTAAGGGAAAAGGAGAAAAATGGAAAGGGAGAGAAAAAAGAGCAACCCTTGGAGGATTCTTTTATTTACCGCATATATGAAAAGTTTGAAAAACCACTCATCGAAAATAAAAAGAAACGTTGGATGTTTTTGGGAATTACTTTCTTGTTATTGATTGCTTCAGTAGCATTGTTCTTTACAAAATCGGTGGCTGTGAAGATGTTGCCTTTTGATAATAAGAATGAATTTCAAGTGGTCATTGACATGCCCGAGGGTACAACCTTAGAAAGGACTGGTGTTGTGACCAAGGAAATTGCACAGTATTTATCAACGCGGCCTGAGGTGGTGAATTACCAGTCCTATGTAGGTACTTCCGCACCAATAACTTTTAACGGATTGGTGCGTCATTACGATTTACGGGGTGGTAGCAATATGGCCGATATTCAAGTTAATCTTGTGGATAAAGGGGAGCGTTCTGAACAAAGTCATGATATAGCCAGTCTTTTCCGTCCTGAGATCCAGCGAATAGGGGCCAAGTTTAATGCCAATGTAAAAATTGTTGAAGTACCACCAGGGCCTCCTGTAATGTCCACCATTGTAGGCGAGATCTATGGTCCTGATTATGACAAGCAAATTGATATTGCCAATCAGGTTCAAGATATCTTAAAAAATACCGACGATGTTGTTGATGTAGATTGGATGGTTGAAGCCGACCAAGTCGAGTATGAATTTATCATTGACAAGGAAAAAGCGATGTTGTATGGTGTAGTACCGCAACAGATTTCCCAAACAATGAATATGGCCCTGTCTGAAAGGGCAGTTACTAACTTATATGACGAAGATGCCTCTACCCAAGTAGGATTGATATTGGCCTTGGATGAAAAGGAAAAGTCGACGATTAGCGATATTTCCCAATTGAAGGTCAAATCGCAACAGGGAAATATGATAACCATTGGTGATTTGGTAGATATACAGCAGAGCACAAGGGCAAAAAGCATTTATCGTAAGAATCAAAAACGAGTGGTATATGTGATGGCTGATATGGCTGGAGAGCTCGAAAGTCCGGTGTATGCTATTTTGGGAATGACCGATAAAATAAAAGGGCTTAATCTACCTGAAGGTTATTCCGTTGATGAGTTGTACATAAAACAACCCGATTTTGAGGATAATTATACGGTAAAATGGGATGGGGAATGGCAGATTACTTTGGAAGTGTTCCGTGATTTGGGAATCGCGTTCTTAGGGGTAATTGTTATCATTTATATTTTAATTGTAGGCTGGTTCCAGAATTTCAAAGCACCAATTGTTATGATGGTGGCTATACCACTTTCGTTAATTGGTATTGTGTTGGGACATTGGTTATTAGGTGCATTTTTTACGGCAACTTCCTTTATCGGAATGATCGCCTTGGCGGGTATCATGGTCCGTAACTCGGTCTTGTTAATTGACTTTGTGAATTTGCGATTAGCAGATGGGGTACCCATAAAGCAAGCTGTTATTGAAGCTGGTGCTGTACGTACAACACCCATTTTATTAACGGCTGGGACTGTGGTCATCGGGGCATTCGTTATTCTCTTTGATCCTATTTTCCAAGGATTGGCGATATCACTCATGGGTGGGACCATCGTTTCAACCGTATTGACCCTTTTGGTAGTGCCTTTGGTGTATTATATGATAGAACGTAAAAATTATAAATAATTAAAAAGGTTTAAACGTATGAAACTTTTATTGGTCACCGTTGTAGAACAATTTGAAAAACAGGTAATGGACCTTTTTAAAAAGGCCAAGATAGAGAACTTTAGTGGCTCTGAAATTGATGGGTATAAGACCCCAGTCTCATTATTGATGAAGTCCAGCTGGTTTCCCAATGTAAAAGGGGGCGTAGAATCCAGTCTTTTTTTCTCATTTACTGAAGATGAAAAAATTGATGTGCTTTTTGAACTGATAAAGGGTTTCAATACAAATTTGGAAACCAACAATCCTATTAAGGCAGTTGTTGTTCCCATTGAGCGGAGTATTTAATATTAATTAAAAAATTTAGTTGAAATGTTAAACAAATATTTTAGGATTATTGTAGGTTGTCTTGTCATGTTGAGCGCCGTATTGGCCATGTATGTAAATATTAATTGGTTGTGGTTTACCCTGTTTATAGGAGCCAACATGTTTCAATCGGCATTCACCAAATGGTGCTTATTAGAGAAAATATTGATAAAATTGGGTGCTAAAGAAGGTGGGGACAGCTGCGCAGTATAGGCGTTAGACACTCTATGAGATTAGCGACTTTTTTAAGGTAAGGTCAATATAGTTTTTTATAAAGTATAGAAGTTGTAGGTAAAAAAAAGCAAGTTTAAATTATTTCCTTTAAATTTGGTGCACCTACATCAGTATATAATGAAGAACATACTTGCTAAATTCCTAAAATTTTCTACACCATTATTCAATACCCGAGCCGCAGGACTTTATATATTGCTTTTTGCAGCAGCAATTGGTATTGCAACATTTATAGAGAATGACTTTGGTACCTCTGCGGCACAAAAGGTCATTTATAAATCGTGGTGGTTTGAGCTTTTATTGGC
>RCND010001996.1_pt1 | contig 11439 bp, 16 predicted proteins | sample 2041351 | NCBI WGS metagenome assembly RCND01 (sample SAMN09708230, study PRJNA481090) | Marine sediment metagenome, whole genome shotgun sequencing project. | biome: marine sediment; feature: ocean; material: sediment; isolation source: Sewage treatment plant 12B marine sediment (STP12B) ...
CAAAATGCACAGCGAATGTCTAGTAACTCATTGGTTTTTATCGAAAACTGTGAACCAAGTAACACTTAATTCGGAATAAGGTCAGTGGCGGTATTTGCAACCACGTAAGCGCCAACAAAGATCAGGATAAAAGGCATGATGCGATGCGCGTGGCGGTCGATCCGATCACTAAGCGCTGGATGCCGAACAGCGTATCTTCCGAAGCCCACAAAGACGAAGGCGATCGCGGCAAACGTAATAATCATCAATATATCGGCTGCCGGCGAAGAGTCGATAAATAAGACGCCTAATACCAGCACAGTATCGGTTCCATTTCCGAGCTGACTGCCCAGCGTCGTCACAAACACTTTCTTCGGACCTTCGACCGATTCTTCCTTTGCCTCGGCAATTTTTGCGTTGCCACGTCGTAATTGAATAAGCTCAGTGACGCCGATCGTAATCGGCACTAATCCAAGGAAACCGAGATACTGTACGGGCACAACATTGGCTACTTTACCGATCAACAAACCAACGAGTGCGAGAATCAGGGTGCAAGCGAAGAAACCGGCAATGACACTTGCCGTGTGCTTCCGATAGCGGGCCAGTAAGCCGACCAGAAGAAGAAAGTTATCCATGTTGGTCGCGGCGTAAGCACCGGCAGCCACCGGGATAATCGCGATCATGCTATTCATTTTGGGTCCCTTTAAAGGCGAAGACGGCACCGGGCACTGGTTGGTCTACTTGAACCCGAACTTCCTTTCGGACACCGGATTTCAAGGCGGCTATTCCAAATCTATAATTATTTTTCCGCGAGCGTGCCCTTCTTCCGAGTACCGAATAGCGGCCGGCACCTCACTCAATCCATAACGCCGGTCTATTACTGGTGTTACTTTTCCAGACTGCATTAGATCACCGAGCGTGGCCAGATCTTCTTTATTCATTTCCGCCAAAATCAGACCCATTTCCTGATCTACGAACGGCGATAACATTAATGCCTTGATCGGGGTCATCATCGGCCCTAGCCAATTGCCCTTTCCTCCGCCGACGATGACGAGGGTGCCTTCGGGTTTAAGAACTCGCCTGTTCTCCCGTAGCGAACGGTTGCCGACCATGTCGATAATTAGGTCGTATTGTTGCCCACTTTCTACATAGTCCTCTTTGGTGTAGTCGAAGACGTGATCCGCGCCGATTGATCGAACCATTTCCACATTACGGGTGCTGCATACGCCAGTCACCTCGGCACCGAATGATTTGGCGATCTGCACTGCAAATGTTCCCACACCTCCAGACGCGCCGTTTATTAAGACTTTCTGTCCTTGCTCCAGTTTCCCCAGATCGCGAAGAGCTTGGAGTGCTGTGACCGCCGCTATTGGTGCAGAAGCCGCCTGCTCAAATGACACGTCGGCCGGCTTCATCGTCAGCGCTGCATTTTCACCAACGCTTACATACTCGGCAAAGGCTCCTGTTGCCCAGCCAAACACCTCATCTCCGGGTTTGAATCGCGTAACGTTGCGACCAACCGTTTCGACTGTGCCCGCAAAATCCACTCCCAAGCGCGTGTCATTCGGTGCACCGAGACCGGACATCAAGCGCAGAAAATACGGCGTACCTTGCAAGAAGTGCCAGTCGAGCGGATTAACAGCAGCTGCATGGACCTTTACCAAAACCTCATCGTCAGCAGGCGTAGGCTTCTCGACGTCGTTAAACTCCAGAACATCGGCTGACCCATAGCAACGATACACAATGGCTTGCATCGTTTCAGACCCCTCGGCGACCGCCGCTGCCGGCTCGCAATCAGAGTTGTTACTAAGAACTATAGCCAGCGATGAGATCATGACCACCACGAAGATGAGCATGCCGTTTAGTATTTTGTAACGTAGTTTCATTGCTCTCTCTAATTCCAGAGTGGACGCCATTTATTCCAAACGGCTGCTTCGGGTCAACAACAGCCTCTCAGTAGTTTAGCAGTCCAGGGCCTGCTTTCAGCCAGACGCGGTCATTGGACATCCCAATCGTCAGGCTTGCAGGTGAACGACAAATTTCTCACCGCGGAATTCGATGACATCATCTGCCACTATCTGTTTTCGCTTGCGGATCTCTTTGGTCCCGTTGACCTTTACATGACCATCGGCAATCAACATTTTTGCCTCTCCACCTGAACTCGCCATCCCTTCGAATTTAAGAATCTTAAAAAGTTCAACGGGCTGTTTCGACAAAATTATTTCTTTCATAAAGATTGCTGCCTGGTCACGATTATGCAGCTTACCATCTAGGTGGATGCTTTCGGTCAGTAGCAGCCGGTCACCTATTCCAATCGTCGAATTAATTGCCTAAATAGCGATAGTGGCCAGTGATCGGGTACCGGTTGATCGTTCTTTCGATATATTCTACCCACTGCTCGGAACTTCAGAAAACTGCACGCAGCAACAGCAGAAAGCCCAACGATGCCAACGGTATACCAATTGGCGCGCCTACAACGCTCATCGTAATGGCGACGCCTGCGATCATGAGCCCCAATCCCAGTATTGAGAAAATAAGGCGGCCGACGACGTTGAGAACAAAGGTCAGCAGCTGCCAAACCGCGTAGAAAGGCCACAACAGAATAGGCACACGGGTATCGGTGGAGTTGCTCATTCCCTCATTCTACCCATTGATGTCCGCTTTCACCAAAAGCGGACAGTCGGAAATTCGCAATATTCTCTACGCGATTTGATTTGTGATACCAGTCATTAGAGACCAGCTCTAAGTTGGTGACGTTCTGGTGTCCCCATTCAGTACTTCGGAACCGAGAAATCAGGTCGAAAAATTCTCGGGGTCGGGATAGCTTGTTTCGAAATCTGAGTAATGTGCTATGTGCGATCGCTATTGCGTACCGCCTGTCTATTGAATGCCGGAGCGATGAGTTTCGAAACTTAGACCTAAGCAACTCTCTAAGCCTCTCCAACGAATCGTCTGCTGGAAAACCCTGCGCCATCACACAACTAGCCGATGCAGTTAGGCCCCTGAAATTCACGACGAATGGGTCAATTTGATCCACGCACGTCTGTATTACTCTTGAATATTCCAATACGTCAACCTCATCCAGTCTGAAATTTTCAGTACAGGTAATAATTGACATTACCGTCGTATGGATTTCTGCAGGGGCGTAAGCGTACTGACCCGGTTCTACCTCTTGCGCAAACGCCAGAAACTCGCCAAATTTCTCCAGGACGCTCGCACTAGGCCTGAGTACTAGTGTTACGCCTCTCCGTGAATCATCAGGATTGTCAATTTGATAATCAGGTTCGGAATTCCCCGACAAAATCAGTTCTGAGCCCTGCTGCCAAATATCATCGTATGTGGATTTCATAAACCGTATTCACAATTGTGAACTCGTCTTGTACGAGTATCTGGACCTCGACTAGAAAGGTAGCGCTTCGTAATTTCTGTTCCTGATCAGACCTACGGGGTTGGCGTCAGTATTGCGGAAGTTAATAGGCATTGACGGACAGTATTCCGTACCTGGGAGGCCCGGCAGCGATCGGCACGGGTGCAGCTAAAAGTGCAGGTGCGGAAAACCACCGGTGTTGCCCGTATTACCCGACTGGCCGATAGCATCTCCGGCGAGGACCAACTGGCCTACCGTCACGTGAACACCATTCAGTGTGAGGTGCGAATACACTGCCACAGAGCCATCAGCATGTTCGACCGTTATTAGGTTGGTTCGCGACCGATCGCCGTCGGTCGCGCCATCTTGCGCGTGAATCACTTCCCCGTCTCGCGCGGCAGTAATCACGGTCCCGATTGGCATCGCAAAGTCGTAGCCGTATTGCCAAAAATCGGAGTGTCCGGATCCAGAACAATTTCCCTGATTGAGGCGATAGGTTTCCCCTACCGTATACGGTAGAACAAATGGCGACGATTGCCATTCTCCGAATCCTTCGCAAATGTCCTGCCCCACGGCAGGACCGGCTGTACCGCCAGAGGACCCGTCGCTACATGCAGTAATGGACACCAAAACGACAGCAGTCAATCCGATATGAATCTTCTTGAACACCTCTCTCACTCCATGCGCGACATCGACCCACGTGATATCTCGACCGGCTGCTTTGGGTTAGTAGCAGCCTCTCAGCATTCTAACAGCCCAGGGGCTGGTATCGGCCAGAAGCAGACGGTGAAAAGCTTTCCTATCTGTCGTATTTCAAGTCACTTCAATCTGTCGACGGGCCTTGGCCGAAAACCACATCCCGATGGTTGCCCCGATCGCTGTAGCAACAATAGTGATTGCGAATATCGGCAGGTTACCGGTAAGAATCGACGAGATGGGCAGGTCATGTTTGCGAAATAAATATGCGGTGTGGAGAATACTACCGCCCACGACTAGCGCTGTGGAAACTGCTGCAGGAACTAGAAAATCACGCCGAGCTACGACTCCACCGACTGAAAAAGCGACAACCCAAACAATGGCTGTCGTCGCGTAAATTCCGATGAGACCTGATTGGGTCTCAGGCAAGAGATAGTCCGAAATCCATAGCATTCCATAGCTAACTAGAATGCCAATGGCTACAAACCGCCATCTTTTTAGATCGAGCAATCCAAGCATTTTTGCTAAGTATCCTTTCGTTTTACGAGCGGCTGCTTTGGGTCAGTAGCAGCCTCTCAGTAGTTTAACAGCCCAGCGGCTGGTTTCGGCCAGAAGCGGTCGCTCGAAGTGACGCCCTAGTTTATGGCAACCAATTTCCAACCCAATGCCAAAAAGAGTCGCCATATCGCATGGCAGCCAAGCCGAATACAATCGCGACGACTAGAGCAATGACTACTTCGACATAGCCCAAGGCGTATGCAGAGCCAAGAAGACTTAACGCTCCAAAGAACAATCCAAAGACGAAGCCGCAGCCGAACCTGGCACCCTTCGATTCTTCATTGATTGACGACAAGTTCTGGTCCTATTCTGCTTTCGTCATGACCTTTTCAAACCTCAAGTACGCGTCCCCTGCGTGACGCATTTTGAATAGTGGTATGTAACTTGTGAATAATTCCGATTCGTACCTCGCAACCAAATGCGCACTGGTTGTCGTAAAGGAGGTTTTTACGCCGCCTTTGGAAAATGCTCCTTCGCTGTAACCTGAGTAGTCCTCGAAAAATTCCACCCAACCCGACTTGCAAACGACGCCATCTATGATACGAATATGCTGCGGCATCCCACCGGATTCCGTATTGTCGCGACTTCGTATTTCCAATATTTTCGCGTCACTATCGTAGTGCAGAGTGATTTCGCCGCTGTCAGTATCTGACAGTTCTTCGTCTAATAAATACATTCCAGAGAACGTATACGTGTATTCCGATTTCCTATTCGCAGATTCTGCGGTATCTCTATAGGTACCATTAATATCGCTACATTGATCGCTGACTAATGAGGACGGTTGTTCCCATTGCGATGGATATTGATCAAAAAGGTTGTTCTGTGAGTCCGTGACACAGGAACACAACAGCAGCAATAGAGCGACAATGCAGGTCAGCGATTGATAGCGAACGTAACGTTTCGTCACTACGTCACTTCCGCCCTGAGCGGGTCGTACACTCCCGTGTAACTCGCCAAGCCGGTTATGCCGCTCGGCACAGCGTCTTCGTACGACTCGTCAACTACTATCTGCACCGATAAACCTCCATGCGGCAGTGAAATGTGACCGGCTGCTTTGGGTCACAAGCAGCCCCTCGCTACTCTATCACCTGGGCGGCTGGTATCGGCCAGAAGCAGCCGGTCATTGCTAGTCGCGACGATAAAGAAATGGACGAATAGTAAGCCCACCCCAGATGCCCAAGAGCAGGCCCAAAAAGAATAAGTTTGAATCGGAATGAAACGAAATTAGGTAAAGGCCCGCGACAAAACCGGCAATGCCCAAAGCCAATTTCAATCGATTATTCAGATGAAGCTCCAGTGTCTGCTTTGGATCATGAGCAGCCTCTCGGTATTCTAACATTCGAGCGGCTGGTTTCGGCCAGAAGCAGACGCTGATAGAACCTCGGTTCGACCCCTATTCCCGATATATGAAGAATATAGCGCTAGTCGCGAGCGGCTGCTTTGGGCAGCTGCAGCCTGCCGCTAGTTTATCGCCTGGTCGGCTGGGTTCGGCCACAAGCAGACAATTGATCGTCGAAAGAGGTTGTTGAGCTTGCGATCTTCACACCTACGCTCGTGCTTATTCTGTCTTCCGCCGAGAGACTCCAGTAAAGAAAATCTCCCAGTCGCCAGAATCTGAGTCGCGAACTCGATACTCGTGGTGAATCGACCCATCGCTTGCGCGAGTCCAGGTTGCTCTAAGAGGCATTGTTGCGCCATTTCCGATGAGGTGCATCTTCCCCTCGAACAATAAGTTACCCTTCGAATCTGCTTCACCGAGAACGTCAAAATGAGAAAGCGTACTCATCCAGAAATGACGCCAACGCCCTGTTTCAGGATCAACGAACAGTAGTCCATTTCCCGTGTCGCCGTTTGTAGACGTCCAGTTTTCGAGAATAAGGCATCCACCTGCACGTATTGAATACGAATTTTCCCCAGACTTTTGGCCATCACCAGAAAAGTAATCATAATGCCCAGGAAGGAAATCAAGATCCCGATACGGAGAACTATCAGTCGTGCAGGCGGGCCCGACAACCGCCGCTGACTCCGATTCCTTCGGGTGTGCATCATTTTCTTGTGCGTGAGCGCAAGCGCTAAGGATCAACGCGGCCAGCATGCCAACAGTTACGTTGCGAAATCGATATTGAAATTTCATTCTCATTTGCTTCTCCGAAATGATTCGAATTTGATTGCCCATTATTTTCAGTTACGTGCTCAATTGGCCGTTGTTGGTTTGACCAAGTCACAATGAGACCCGCCAAAACTACGGGTAGTAACGAGAAAAACCCGAACCCTACTTGACCCGTCATAAATATCACGACCGTTGATGCGAGAAACGATCCAGCCGCAATAACCGTGCCTAGAATGACTAGTAGTGTCACACCCAGTCCAGCATCGTGGAAAAATTTTACTTCTTGGGGCATTTTCATCAGTTTGACGGCGCCTGCCGATAGGCTGGGCAGGATCACAATAACCAATATGGAGTTTCGAATTGACTTCATTGTGTTCACCGAACCGCCGCGCATTTAGCACGGTAGGCCTCTTCGAACAGCAGCCCCAACTGCTTCCGTATCCACCGTGCATCATTTCCGCCATGTCTCCGAAGGCTTCCCAATTGGATTGGGTGAGCACGACTTTTGTTGTGTCGTCAGTAAGCGCGGCAAACCCATAAAACAATTCATACTAAACAGGTGGTAAGGCTCGAGTTCCTTAATCGTTCCCCACAAATTTTCGTTGCCGTCATTGCTGTGTTCAACAATTTGTCCACCCACCTTGCTGTCCACACTGACAGATTTCGCGGTGCCACCGTTCTTCATTGACATTGAACGCTTATCCAGTGGCCACCAGCTATTGATGTCGACGAAGATATCGAATGCCATCTGTTGACTACAGGTAACTTCGATTGTTTTGACGATGGGTTCGAGCATGCTAACTCCTAATCTTGCTATGTCCGACGCGTAACTTCGGCGGTGTAGGCGGTCAGAACATCTGACCAAAACTCATCCAAATAGCTTTTCAGCTCGTCCAACCCTTCACGTTTGATCAGATACAAATGTCTATTGCCGTCAGGTTTCACGGTGACCAAGTTTGCGTTTAGCAGAAACTTCAAATGCTGAGCTACGGCGGGTCGACTCACCGGTTGCTCGGCAGCTAATTGTCCAACTGTTCTAGGGGCGTCGCGCAAGGCTTCGAATACGCTTCGTCGCGTTGGATCTGCCAAAGCAGTTAGTACTTGTTGGTAAGCCATGACTTACGGCAAGTGAAAGCTTACGGAATGTCAACTGTCGCAACATTGGCAAACCTAGTCACTTGATCGTCCAAGAACGCTATTCCAACTCGATGATGATCTTGCCGCGGGCTCTGCCACTCTCTGAATACCGCATGGCGTCTGGAAGCTCACGCAACGAGTAGCGCCGATCAATTACCGATGTCATTTTTTCTGCTCGCATAAGATCGGAAAGAACGTTCAGATCGTCTTTCGACAGTTCTGCAAGCAACAGGGCGAATTCCTGATCCACAAACGGCTGCAGTATTTTCGACTTGAGCGGGCGCATTAACGGTCCTAGCCAATTACCGCTGGATGCGCCGACGATCACAAGCACACCGTCATCCGTTAGGACGTTTTTGTTCGCGGTAAGTGAATGATTACCCACATTGTCGATAATCAGATCGTATTTTTCGTTGCCTTTGGTGTAGTCCTCTGACTTGTAATCGATGACATGATCGGCACCGATCGACCGAACCATGTCCACGTTCCGTGTGCTAGAGACACCGGTGACCTCTGCGCCATACGACTTGGCGATCTGCACGGCGAACGTTCCGACGCCGCCGGAGGCGCCGTTAATCAGGACTTTCTGACCTGACTTTATATTTCCCTTGTCGCGCAACGCCTGAAGTGCCGTAATGCCCGCGATCGGTACGGCTGCCGCTTGCTCAAAGGTCACGTTGCTGGGCTTCAACACCAACGTACGATGCTCTGGCACCGCGACGTACTCGGCGAACGCACCGCCCCTGGCACCGAATACCTCATCACCCGGCTTAAACTGAGTGACGTTTTCGCCGACCGCCGCAACCATCCCGGCGAAGTCCACGCCCACGGTCGTGTCGCTGGGAGCGCCGAGTCCTGCGCTCAGGCGTATGAAGTACGGAGAACCTCTCATATAGTGCCAGTCCGTTGGATTGACAGCCGCCGCGTGGATCTTGACCAGAACCTCATCAGCCGCCGGTGTCGGTTTTTCGACATCGACAAATTCGAGAACGTCGGGCGAGCCATAGCAGCGAGCGACGACCGCTTTCATTAACTCCACGCCTTCGGGAACGGCAGGCGGCGGGTCGCACGCGGAGGTTCGAGCAAGCATCAATGCCAGTCCCGACACTGCGACCGCCAAGAAAAGCAAAAACCCGTTCGCAATTTTGTAACGTCGCTTCATTCATCTATCCCCAAATTTCAAGTGGTGGTGACGTTCAGTCGAAGTCACTCCTAATTTGATCCATCTTTGCTGCATACACCGCGAAGCTATTGGAGCAAAGGCTAAGCAACGCCAACCGGCTAGGCATCGGCCATAGGGATGATTTCACGTTCATCCCTACGGCGGAGGCCATGGTGGGAGCTGTGATGGACAATTATTGCTGTGGCGAACGGAGTGACAGCGATTATGAGAATCAACTACAGTGGGCCGATGATACCCTTGCTATTCCCACTAAACGTGGCATTGCTGGATTTGTAGATTCAATGAGTCTCGACACGCACTCGCCACAATACGACCCGACACCTGCCTGGCAACCGTTTCGTGGGCCATTCGTGCGCTGGCCGCGCAGCGCCGACACGCTGCTCGCTTTTGTTGCACTCGCGATAACACTGTCGATTTGGAATTCGCGCGGTGTAACGGCTGAAGCAGTGCCGATCGCGAAGCTCGCCGCGGTTGTTTTGTTTTTCGTCAGCAGCCTGGCACTCATCTGGCGGCGGCGTTACCCGTTCAACGTGCACGCCACTATCGTGCTGGCGTCCGTTATTGCGATTTCGGCGAATTTTCTCGGCGGCCCTATTTTTGCCATGTCAATTTCGTTGTACAGCCTCGGTCGTTATGAAGACCGGGACGAACGGAGTTTCCTGGGCGTCGGTGCCGCTATGGCTTTGTTGATCGTAGATCGTTTCATTATTAGCTCGCCAGATCCAGGCGATGCCACGTCCGTCCTACTGGCGTTTATTGTTTGGTACGTCGGGCGCCGAGTACGTTTTCGCGGAGAGTATCTACAACTATTGGAAGAACGCGCTGAACAAGCAGAGCGCGAGCAAAGTGCGGAGACGGAAAAAGCAGTCAACGCAGAGCGCACTAGCATTGCCCGCGAGCTGCACGACATCGTTGCCCATCAAGTCAGTCTGATGACAATTCAGGCGAGTGCCGCGAAAGTAGTAGCGAAGAAAAACCCTGATGCCGCTCAGGCGGCAATGGCTTCGATAGAAGGTGCGGGACGACAGGCGCTTGATGAACTTCGTCACCTGATGGGGGTCTTGCGTCCTGATCGTGATGAAAATGGCAAAATTCCGCAGCCCGGTGCCAACGACGTTCCCCGTCTTGTTGAGGAGCTCAAGAAGGCCGGGCTAGTGGTGCAATTGCATCTTGATCCGAAACTGCAATCACTTCCAGCACGAGTTGACTTGTCCGTCTATCGGATCGTTCAGGAAGCGTTAACTAATATCATGAAACATGCAGGGATGGGAGCGTTAGCAACAGTGTCCATTCGAAGCGAGAAACAATGCGTGCACATCGAGATTGAGGATGACGGTACCGAGTCGGTATCCTTGCCTGGCTCGGGTCACGGTATTGTCGGCATGCGTGAGCGGGCGGAGATTCTGGGTGGCACTTTAGAGATCGGTATTACGGCGGCAGGCGGGTTCAGAGTTCAGGCAGTTCTGCCGATCGAGGGAGGCAGAGCGTGAGTATACGGGTGGCGGTGATAGACGACCAGGCCCTGGTCCGAAGCGGATTCGCAATGATTCTCGAGCACGAGGAAGACATCTCTGTCGTTGCACAGGGGGCGACAGGATTGGAAGCCGTTGATCTTGCCCGCACAGAGCGTCCCGATATTTTACTCATGGATATTCGGATGCCCGACATGGATGGTCTGGAAGCTACCCAGAAAATAATCGAGCAGGCCGACTGGCCGGTGCGCATCATAGTTCTAACCACGTTTGACCCGGACGAATACATCTACCAAGCGCTTCGTGCTGGGGCCAGCGGTTTCTTGTTAAAGGATACGCCGCCGGAGCAACTTGTGGGTGCAGTGCGATCAATTGCCGTCGGTGGCGCATTGCTGTCCCCATCCATTACTCGCCGCTTGATCGGTCGTTTTGCTGACAGACTTGCAGTAGATACAATTTACTCGTCACGTTTGGAAGTGCTTACGCGAAGAGAGCTCGAGGTGCTAGCAGCGTTATCGAAGGGACTCAGCAATGCGGAAATTGCCGAGCAACTTTTTATCGGCGCGACTACGGTAAAGTCGCACGTGTCGAGCGTGCTATCTAAACTGAACTTACGTGACCGTGCCCAAGCGGTTGTGTTTGCTTACGAGAGCGGACTTGTTGCGGCGGGAGACAACGCCGCCAACGAATAGTACCGGCAACTATTCGGCAATAGTTGAGAATGCCGAGCGTCTGCTTTCGCGTGTATAGCAGACGTTCGTGAGCGGCAAGAACTGGCCGAAAATCACCACTTGGTGAGCGGCTGCTTTGGGTCAACAGCAGCCTCTCAGTAGTTTAGCAGTCCAGCGGCTGGTTTCGGCCACAAGCGGACATTCAATAGCCCATTCCGGATACTCGCAAATTCTACTCGAGAGATTCGTACCACTTGAGAACCTGC
>RCND010001997.1_pt1 | contig 11435 bp, 10 predicted proteins | sample 2041351 | NCBI WGS metagenome assembly RCND01 (sample SAMN09708230, study PRJNA481090) | Marine sediment metagenome, whole genome shotgun sequencing project. | biome: marine sediment; feature: ocean; material: sediment; isolation source: Sewage treatment plant 12B marine sediment (STP12B) ...
AAACCAAGAAAAAATATACCCGGGGATGAGCTAGCCGGGGAAATTGAAGCAGTGGGCAAAGGTGTTAAATTATTTAAGAAAGGTGATCAGGTTTTTGGTATGAGTAGTGAATTTGGTTTCGGTGGGACAAATGCCGAGTACAAATGTTTGCCTGAGCTTAAGTTAGTAGCACTTAAACCTACCAATATGAGCTATGAAGAAGCCGCCGCAGTCCCTTTTGGTGGTGTTACCGCCTGGCATTTTCTTAAAAAGGCAAGTATCAAACACGGAGATAAAGTTCTTATATATGGAGCCTCAGGAAGTGTAGGCACCTATGCGGTACAGATTGCCAAATATTTTGGAGCAGAAGTTACCGGAGTATGCAGTACCTCAAATTTAGCTTTAGTGAAATCTCTGGGAGCTGATAAGCTTATTGATTATACAGAAGAGGATTTTACCAGGAACGGTCAAAGCTATGATGTCATTTTTGATGCTGTAATTAAAACTTCATTTACACATTGTAAAAACTCACTAAAACGAGGCGGGAAATATCTTACAGTAGATTGGCCGCTTCTTCAAGCACTGGGGACTTCAATAACAGGAAGCAAGAAGATTATATTTGGGATAGCGCCTACAAATAGTGAACATCTAATCTCGCTCAAAAAGTTAATTGAGGCTGGAAAGATTAAAGCGCATATAGATAAACGCTTCCCCCTGGAACAAATAGCAGAGGCTCATAGCTATGTGGATAAGGGACACAAAAAAGGAAATGTGGTTATTACTGTATAAGGCGAAAATAATTGTTACATTGGATACTTGCTTCTTACTAAACTACATACACCTTCCACGGCTAAGAATTATGTTCATCGTCCCCATCTGTTTGATCAACTTAACGAGGGCTTAAACCGTAAACTGATTCTTGTATCAGCTCCTGCTGGCTTTGGCAAAACAAGCCTGATAAGTGATTGGATAAATCAATGCCAGATTTCTAAGGCCTGGATCTCACTGGATAAGGGAGATAATGATCCGGTGGAGTTCCTGAACTACATTATTACTGGAATCCAGGGGATCAAACCCGGTTTTGCACAGGGCTTAGCCGGTCTCATGAAATCCCCGGACAAACCCTCCATATCATCCATTGCCGAACTGCTTATTAATGAGGTCCTTGACATTGAATGTAATTTCCTTCTTGTTCTGGATGATTTTCATCTGATCGTATCCAGCGAAGTGAGAGAGATTATTACTTTTCTTCTTGAACATGCTCCTTCCCATATGCATCTGGTCATTTCAACCCGGTCGGATCCAGCGCTGCCCCTGGCCCGCCTGAGAAGCCAGCAACAGCTACTTGAACTCCGTTCTCCCGAACTTAGCTTCAGTGCCAACGAAATCTCTGATCTGTTCAACAGGAAGCTGAAAATCAAACTGTCAGTGGATGACATTATCGCCCTTGAGGCGAAAACCGAAGGTTGGATAGCCGGCTTGCAGTTGGCCGCATTGTCGCTGAAGGGAAATGAAGATGCATCAGGTTTTATTCAGGCTCTGGCAGGAAACAACCGGTACATCATGGATTATCTCATGGAAGAGGTCCTGGGAGTACAAACAGAGGGAATCAAAGATTTTCTCCTCAGAACCTCCGTTCTGGAACAGGTCTCTGCTTCCCTATGCAATCATATATTAAACCGGGAAGACAGTCAGTCTGTACTCGAACAGCTGGAAAGCAGCAACATGTTCCTGATTCCCCTGGATTCGGAACGGCACTGGTACAGGTATCACCATCTCTTTGCCGATCTGTTGAAACAACGCTTCCAACAACAGGATGAAGTCGTGATCCGGAATATACATGCCAGAGCATCCGACTGGTTTGAAGACCACAATATGTACGACCTGGCTATCAACCATTCGCTGACTATCCAGGATTTCCAGCATAGTATTGATCTTCTGGGCAGGGTCGCATGCCAGATGTGGGAAAACGGATTGCATACGGCACTGCTAAATTATGGAGAGTTGATCCCAGATGAAATAATACGCGGAAATCCTGCGTTTTGCCTGTACTATTCATGGATACTTATCTCATCGGGCAAAGTCCAGCAGGCTGAAACTTTCCTACAAAGTGCCGATAAAAAGGTACGCAAAGAGTTGAAGGAAGCAACGGGTGAAGATGATCTGGAAGGGGATCGGAGAAAATTGCTGGGGAAAATTGCCGTGGCATTTGCTTATCTCCATTCACATGACGAAAAGCCAGGGATTACATTTGAGTACTGCAGGACGGCCATGGATAATCTGACAGAGGATGATCCCCTTTGGTTTAGCTGGGCCTGGTTCTCATATGGCATTGCTCATTTTGCTGTGGGTGAACTGATTGAGAGTAGGAAAGCTTTTCATAATGCACTGGACTACGGAAAAAAAACAGACAACGTTTATCTGATTTCCTCAATCGTTTCACGCCTGGCCGAAAACGAACAACAACTGGGCTACTATACCGCAGCCAACGATACATGTACTGAACTCATCGATCTGTTAAAAACAAGAGGCTATCTGCAGCTAGCCAGTGCAGATTGGACATTTGCCCCCTTTCATCTGATCATGGCAACAACAAGGTTCACATGGGCAGATATGGATGAGGCATACAAATCCATCAAAATAGCATACGAACTAAGTAAGAAGAGCAATGATATCTTCCTGAAAGTATTCATTCTGATGTTTTACTCTTTTCTGCTCTGGTTAAAAGGTGACCCTGGTACAAGCGAGAAGAGATCAGAACTGGAAGAGATCCTTGCTAAACACCGCATCCCCCCTTTCCTGATGTCCATGGTTATAGGATGGAGGGTGTACTTTCATCTGGAGTTGGGTGAACTTGATAAGGCAAAAATGGTGATCGACCAACGTGGACTTTCGCTTGACCAGGAGATTACCCATGCAAACGAAACCGAGTATATGGCCTTTGTCCGGGTCTTGCTTGTGGAACAGAGATTGGATGAAGCAGGGAAACTACTTTCGGAACTCCATTCACTGGCCGTATCAGGCAAAAGGGTGGAGCACCTGATTGAACTTAACCTGCTTTATGCTTCATTTTATCAGTATTCTGGCGAGAAAGAGAAAGCCGAAAGCTGTGTTCTGGAATCCATGCGCCTGGCAGCAGACGAAAACATCCTGACGTATTTCGCAACATCCAGGGAACTCTTAGGAGATCTGCTGACTGATGTGATAAAACTGCAGGCAACCAAAAATACCGGAATTCCATCCAAGTTCATCCGAAACCTCGAAATCGCTCTCAGACGATTGGATGATTTAAAGAGGGCCAAAGAAAACGGGGACTTAAGCGAACGCGAGAAAGATACTCTGGCACTAATGGCAGCCGGACTGATGAACCAGGAAATTGCTGATAAGCTGTTTATCTCCAAGAATACTGTTAAAACCCATGTGAGAAATATATTCCTCAAGCTGGAGGCAGAGAACCGTTCACAGGCAATAAAAAAGGCCCGCGAAGCCGGAATCCTCTAGGTTATTTTTCATTAATCTTCTGATTTATTGATAATTGGACGTCCAGTCGGATAGGGCCTTGTCCCAACCTATATGGCAGGTCGATCCGTACAGCTTATTGTTGTTGGTTTGTTTAAAATTCACCCTACCGAATCATCCCTGAGGATGAATAATATACCCCGGGTGAGACCGACCTTTGAATAAGAAATTAACAACAGGAAAACATGAAAGGCATAACACTAATTAAGGTTCAGGGACTTCTGGATGAAAAATGGAGGAATTGGTTCGATGGCATGGATATTATCCATGAAGGCGACAATACAATCCTGGCAGGAAATATAATAGACGAAGCCTCTCTTCATGGAATTCTAAACCTGATTAGGGATTTGAACCTGAAACTGATTTCAGTAAATCCTGACAAAAAAGAGAATAATCATAACCCAATAATAATTGAGAAATGAAAAAACTGAACCTCATTTGCCTGGGCATTATGCTTGCCTCCGCAAGTACTGTTTTTGCTCAGCAAAAATTCACAATTAGCGGCCATGTCTTATGTGCTGAAACAGGTGAAGCCTTGATAGGGTCTACCATCTATGTGGAGGAGTTGCAAACCGGGACCATCACGAACCTCTATGGTTTCTACTCCATCACCCTGCCTGAAGGCAACTATTCATTAATGTACTCCTATATCGGATATACGGATGAATTCATCCAGGTCGAATTAAAGGAAAACAAGACCTTCAGCCTTGAATTAAATACAGCTCCAATTGAAATGGAGGAGGTTGTCATCAGGAGTGAAGCTGCCGATAAGAACATCCAGGAATCGGAGATGAGTGTGGTCAAAATTTCACCAAAGAATATCAAAGCAATTCCAGTCATTTTTGGCGAACAGGATATCATCAAAACACTTCAACTTCTGCCAGGTGTTAATTCGGGAAATGAAGGGAGTACCGGTTTTTATGTCAGAGGGGGTGGTGCCGACCAAAATTTAATCATCCTGGATGAAGCCCCGGTTTACAGTGCTTCCCATCTATTGGGTTTTTTCTCAGTTTTTAATTCCGATGCTATTAAAGATTTAGAATTATATAAAGGAAATGCTCCGGCAACTTATGGAGGGCGCTTATCATCGGTTCTGGATATCCAGATGAACGATGGTAACTCCAAGAGATTTTCCATATCGGGAGGGATCGGCATACTTTCCTCCCGCCTGACCGTTGAGGCTCCTTTCGTTAAAGACAAGGGTTCCTTTATTGTTAGTGGGAGGAGAACCTACGCGGATCTTTTCCTAAAATTTTCCAGTGATCCTCTAAGGAAAAACACCAAATTGTATTTCTATGATCTTAACGCAAAAGCCAACTACAAAATCAATGACAAAAACCGGGTTTTCCTCTCAGGATACTTCGGTAGTGACGTCTTCAAATTTGATGAATTCTTTAGTACAGATTGGGGAAATAAAACAGGAACCTTACGATGGAACCATATTTTTGGAAATAAACTTTTCCTGAATAGCTCTCTTATTTTTAGCAAATACGACTATAGAATAGGGTACAATGTATCAGGAAGCATGATTGATATCAGCTCCGGAATCAGGGACTGGAACTGGAAAGAAGATTTCCAGTATTTTATCAATACGAAGAACACGCTGAAATTTGGTTTCAACTCCATCTACCATACATTTAGTCCGGGTCAAATAGAGTCTGAAGATGAGGATTACTTCAATTCTACTTTTTTAAGTAAGAAGCATGCCTTTGAGAGTGCCGCATATATCTCACACAACCTTGAACTGAGCAAGAATATTAAAATGACCTATGGATTGAGGTATTCCAATTTTACCTCGGTGGGTCCGGATACGGTTTACAGCTACAATGAAAATGATGAAATAATAGATGTTGAGACTTTTTCGAAGGGAGAAGTAGTAAATACCTATGGGATCCTTGAGCCCAGAATCACCTTAAATTTCATTGTTGATAAGCAGAGTTCCATAAAAGCATCCTATGCGAGAAATGCCCAGTATTTGCATCTTCTTTCGAACTCATCAGCTGCACTCCCGACCGATTTATGGATTTCAAGCTCTAAGATTGTTAAACCCCAGATTGCTGATCAGATCGCCCTTGGCTATTTCAGAAACTTCAAGGAAAATATGTTTGAAACATCTGTGGAGATCTACTATAAGAAACTCCAGAACCAGATCGATTATCAGAATGGTGCAGAGATTATCATGAATAAAAAGGTAGAGTCCCAGCTTGTATTTGGAGAAGGACGAGCCTATGGAACAGAACTGTTTATTAAGAAAAGAACAGGCAAACTAACCGGCTGGGTAGGATACACCCTTTCGAAAACAGAAAGGTCCATTGAAGAAATTGACAATGGCGACTGGTATCCCGCAAAACATGACAGAACACATGATATCTCCATCGTAACCATGTATCAATTAAACGAAAAATGGAACTTTTCGGTCAGTTGGGTATACAATACCGGAAGTGCCGTAACCTTTCCCAGTGGAAAATATGAAATCGAAGGCAATACAGTTCCCGCATACACCAACAGAAATGGCTACCGCATGCCCGATTATCACCGATTGGATATAGGAGCCACTTATACAATTAAGAAAAAGAAAAGATTTGAATCAAGCCTGAACTTTTCAGTCTATAATATTTACGGGCACAGAAATCCTTACTCCATCAGTTTCAGAGAAGTTGAAAATGATCCAACGAGAACCGAAGCTGTCCGGCTTTCACTGTTTCAGATGGTTCCCGCGATTACCTATAATTTCAAATTTTAACCCAACCAGCCATGAAAACTATACTTTCAATTCTTAGTCTCGCCTTCGTGCTTGTCTCCTGCGAAGACATCATTGACATTGACCTTGACTCCATTGAACCAAAATTGGTGATTGAAGGATGCGTCAACGACTTAGAGGATCCTTGTACCATTAAGCTTTCTAAAACTGGTGATTATTTTGAGCCTGGCATTTATCCTGCTGTTTCTGGCGCGATAATAACCATTACTGATGAAAATGGAATAGAAACTGAATTTGAAGAAACAGAACCGGGTTTGTACTCCTCCGAAGATCTAGAGGTATTTGAAAACAGATCTTATACGCTACAAGTACAGTCTGAGGGCGAAGACTATATGGCTGAGGGCACCGTACCTCAAAAAGTATATATAGATTCCTTATCCTTTGATATCCCACCATTTATATATGAATTTGACGAAGGCTATATGGTAACCTGCTATCTACAGGACCCTGAAGCTTATAGAAATTATTACAGGATGAAAGCCTACAAGAAAGGGGAACCAGCAAACTCCGAGGCAACTAAATATATTTTTAATGATGATTTTATGAACGGGAATATGATATTCATGCCCTGGGAATTTGAAGCATTCTTTCCAATGGATACCGTTGTGGTCGAACTTCATACCCTTGATAAATCCACGTATGACTACTACTTAACATTGAATTCATTGGCTGGCGGTATGTTCGGTGCTTCAAATCCCGCAAATCCGAAAACAAATTTAAGCAATGATGCCCTGGGTTATTTTGGAGCCTACACAGTGAGCAGAGATACCATCGTCATTTTACCTAACTAATAAGAAATCGACATGAAAAACATTATCAAATTATCCGCATTTGCCATCTTAGTGCTCATGGTTTCAAGTTGTGCCATCCATACAGGTGTTATGAGTAATTCCGCACAATTGAGTCACGCCAATTTCACCTATGTTAAAAAGGGTTTATACGGAACCTGCCAAACAACCAGGGTACTTGGTTTTGGAGGCGTATTTAAAGCAGATCTTGTAGAAGAAGCTAAGAAAGAAATGCTGGCCGATTATAAATTGCAGGCCAACCAGGCTCTTGCCAATGTTACTGTTGACTGGAAGCATGGCCGTTATATTTTAGTGAAAACCACCAAGTGCTCAGTAAGTGCGGATGTTGTTGAGTTTACTGGAAACGGATTGGTTTCTTACTGATTTCACTTTCGCAGCAAACTGACATGCTGCTAAGCTATTGACCCGCGTTTATTTATGTGCTAATTTTGATTACCCAAAACAATAGGAACGTTCTTTCAGAGACTTATCAATTTTTTAAATCATGAGAAATCAGGAAAGCTATTTAATAGCAAAAAAGAAGATTGAAGCCAGAATGGGCTTCTACATTCACCTTGGAGTTTACCTCGGGGTAATCACTTTACTTACCATCCTTAACCTGACCGTTGCCGGGGATTACTTCTGGGCCAAGTGGCCGATGATCGGATGGGGATCCGCTATTATTATCCAAGCCTTGTTCACATTTGTGTTCACTACGAAATCAAATATGAAGGATCGCTTGATAGAGAAAGAAATGCAGAAGAGAGGAGCCAAGTGAAACTCCTGGCCATCTGCGGAAATCCCCGCAGGCACTGGATGCATACAAGCAATCTTTTGTGTTCCGGATGATGAACAAGCGAACCATAAAAAGCACCATATTTTCATTCGAAATAAACAATCAAACTCTACTAGATTACATCGAAAACCAAAAAACCTAAGAAGATGGCTTACGCCCAAAAACTCAGGGGGCTCTTTCCGGAGATCTCATTGAATTGGGAAGATCTTTTGTTACTGGAGACTTCCCAGATCAAATATCTCCCAGACAGGGTTGCGGTAAAGGAGTTTGCTTCTTTGCTTCGTGCCTATCCTGTGGTGCATCAGTTCCTGGTCTCAAAATATCCTCCGATAGCTGCATTTCTTGCCAGGATCCTGAAAGAGAATAAAGCACTTGAGGATCGCGAACTTATTGAGGCAAATTGCCAGGAAGCATTGTGGGAGATCGCTGACCTGATTATCTACAATAAATATCCGGAACGATTCGATGCACAGGCTCCCATCAAGTGGGAGGTTGATGAAATCATTGCCCTTACTTCCCTGGAAGGAAAAGTTGTAGCAGATGTGGGAGCAGGTTCAGGAAGGATCGCCTTCCTGGTGGCGCCCTTTGTTCAAACTGTATTTGCAGTGGAACCTATTTCCAGCTTCCGCTCCTTTATGAAAGAGAAAGCTGCACAAAATGGCGTGGAAAACTTGTTTGTGATGGACGGCACTCTTGATTCAATTCCTCTTCCCGATCATTCGCTGGACGTCCTGATCACTTCCAATGCCATTGGCTGGAATCTTTTAGAGGAACTGAAAGAGATTGAACGGGTGATCAAAACTGGTGGCTATGCCATCCATTTACTGCAATCGGACGAGGAGCTTGCTTATCCCTTTCACGAAACCCTTACCTCATCCCCCTGGAATTACACCTGCCTTCAGGGTATAGAAGAAGAGAAAATGAAACTGAGATACTATAAGTCCCTGAATTAGCGGGTCCAGGTTGTTGTAACTTTATAGCTACTCAATTGCGAGTCCACAAAGGTCTCCATATAAGAAAGTTTATCCTTAGTGAGGGTTTCAATAGCAGAAGTGGAAGTCGCCTCACCATCAGGATCAAGAATCAGCTGTTCTTCTCCAACTAGTTGCCATTCGCCCGTTGTGGGATTCTCCACAAGAGGAGAGCTCAAGATATAGGTTCCGCCCTCCTGAAACTCCATGGTTGCCTCGGTTAATAAGGCCTGGCCCAAAGAGACCAGGGAAATAATACTATTATCATCACTGTCGGTGGTCAAGCTTTGGAAAGTCCACACCCCATCGGTAAGTAAGGCTGCATTCTCTTTTTCGCAGCCAGTCAGTGTTAGCATTGCAAAAAGAATGACGGCAATTCCTTTATATATATTTTTCATGGCTTCAAATTTCGATTGCATATGGCTGGGTATACGCATTGCAAGGGGCGAAGTTTCAGAAATACCCTTCCAGGTGACAGATAATTTCGTAAATTAATCACATGGGGAAAATTGCATCAGAAAGAGTTAAACTGAAGGCCAAGCGAACCTTCATGAAGAAAGGCACCTGCTCGCGAACCTTCTTCTATATTCTGAACCGTGAATTCGGTCATTCCAGGGAGGATGAGGAAAAGGCCGTAGACCCACTGGCAGGGGGAATTCTGCAACAGGGATATCAATGCGGAATGCTCTGGGGGGCTTCCATGGCTGTGGGTGCGGAAGCAATCCGAAGGAATACAAATCCGGATCAGGCCACTGCTTTAGCCATACTTGCCACTCAGCAGGTCATGGATTCCTTTGTAGACCGGACAGAAACTATCGAATGTGAAGACATCACCGCTACTGATTTCCAGAACAAAAAGAGCTTTGCCAAATACATGCTCAGTGGAAAGTTTGTGAACTGCTTAAAGCTGGCTGGGAAATGGGCTCCTGAGGCGCTTAAGGCGGCTAAGGAAGGCTTATCCATGCACCAGGATCTGCCTCAGCAGGCTCTGAGCTGTGCATCTGAGGTAGTTCGGAAGATGGGGGGAAGTGAAGAGGAAATGCTTATGGTTGCCGGGTTTGCAGGTGGCCTTGGCTTAAGTGGTAGTGGTTGCGGAGCACTGGCAGCAGCCGTTTGGAAGAACGCCTTAACCCACAACAGAAAAGAAACCGGGAAATCTGCTAACTATGATCCCAGCACCGATCCTACTCTGAAAACCTTCTATGAAGAAACTAATTATGAAATTCAATGTGACAAGATCTGTGGACAGCGCTTCCAAACGCTAGATGAGCATACGGAATTCATCAAAAAGGGTGGCTGCAAGAAACTGATTGATGTACTGGCAGATACTAGTTGATATCGGCTATCACTGCTGGAAGACCAGCAAATTCATATCCAGGTATTTGTAAATATGGGCCGGAATCCCCCAGACAGTCTGCTCGGTAAACTGGCATGTGCCCTCTTCAATGCAACTTAAGAAGTCATCCAGCTTCCGGAGCTGGCCAAACTCAATCTCAGGATCGCCATGGGCACCAAACAAACGATAATCATCGCTTAGCAGAGAAAGCAGATGATTCACGGTTTGCTGGTATACTATAAGATCATCATTGTGAAATAAGAACAGGGCCCCGTTGTATAGAAAATCACCGAGCAGGATCATTTTAGAGGAAGGTATTCTAATAGCGACCGATTCATTGCTATGCCCCGGTACGTGAACCAGCTGAATCACCTGATCCCCCAGATCAATATCTGTGTCCATTGGAAACCATTCGTCAACTGTAATCTGTGAGGGATAATCTCCTTCAAATAGATCTTCCTGTGTTAAATGAAACAATCCCTCCTCTGAGACGCGATCCCTTAAATCCGGTAAATCGGGAAATGCGATATGATCAAATTCATTGATGTTCTGGTTGTGATCGAAATGAAAATGTGACTGGATCAAGGTCACCGGAAGGGTGGTAATCTTATCAAGTAAATACTTGATTTTGTAATCCCCTTTTACTTCATTTTCCCCACATCCGGTGTCGAACATTAGAGCCCTGTCATCACCCAGAATCAGATAGCTTACATTTCCCTGGGAACTCTTAGGTTCTTCAATGCTGTATATCCTACTCCCGAGATAGTTTACCTCGAACCAGTCCGAGCTGATCTTAACTGGCTCATAACCCTGATTACCTGGCTGGCTCTTTTGACAGGAGGCCACCAAGCTTACCGAAAACACGAAACAGGCGAATATTATCTCTCGTAGCAAGTTTTATTATGACATTTCGTATAATTCATCCAAATCTAAATAAAAACTGTCAGTTAATACTTTTCGTTATTTTCTATTAAAGGCTTTGCAGAAAGTCACATTATCTCCATTCCATAAATCTCCTTTGGGCAGGATATTTTCATGAAAGCTTAAATCAAAAAAATCTTTTGCATGAAGTATATTACTTAAATCTGATTGCGAGAAAAAATGTGTCCAAAATCTGTAAACTGAAAGATTATCTCGCTCATCAATAACCATGTGTTGATATAAAATCACCTTACTCTCTGCGTAAACAAAAGAATCGGAGAGTGCCAGGTAGGGTTCATTTTTCCAAAAACCTTGCTTAGCTGCCTCCCAATTTTTTTGACTAATCTTATTCTCGATATTTTTG
>RCND010001998.1_pt1 | contig 11432 bp, 10 predicted proteins | sample 2041351 | NCBI WGS metagenome assembly RCND01 (sample SAMN09708230, study PRJNA481090) | Marine sediment metagenome, whole genome shotgun sequencing project. | biome: marine sediment; feature: ocean; material: sediment; isolation source: Sewage treatment plant 12B marine sediment (STP12B) ...
ATTTTATCAACTAATAATAAACCAACAAAAAGTATAATTTAATGAAAAAATTAGCCTATTCAGTAATAGGAATTGCCGGTATACTAGCCCTCTTAATACTTGCAAAAGACCTTCTAATTCCTATTGTATACGGTATTCTACTTTGGTTCATGGGGCACTTTTTTAAAAACCTAGCTTATAAAATTCCATTTTTTAAAAAACACCTTCCTAGTTGGTTGGTTAGTTCGGTAATCTTTCTTTTTATTGTCCTAATACTTGTTTTAATCGGTGGTGTTATAAGTTCCAATGTAAATGCTTTGATGCAATCTTATCCTGAATATCAGGTAAACATTGATGCTATTATTGAAAAAATTAATGGAATTTTTAAAATCGATGTCTATCAAAATTTAACTGAAAAGCTAAAGGTTTTTGAATTCGGTTCTCTTTTAAAAAATATTGCAGATGCACTTTCTGCAATGTTTGGAAATATCGTTATGGTGCTGTTGTATGCATTTTTAACCGTTTCTGAAGAAACTAGTTTCGTAGCAAAATTGAAGAAGTTATTTAATAATTCAAATAACTATAATAAGGCATCCAATATCTTAGATAAAATTAACACATCTATAAGTGAATATATACGTTTAAAAACTATAGTAAGCATACTTACCGCAGTTGTGGGCTACGTTTTTTTACTCATTATGAAGGTTGACGCTCCTTTCTTTTGGGCTTTATTGATGTTTTTACTTAACTATATACCAACCATTGGATCATTAATTGCAACTGTATTCCCAGCGATTTTTAGCCTGATACAATTTGGTGAATTCACACCATTTTTAATTATTCTAGTAGGTCTTGGTATGTTAGAATGGTTTATTGGTAATGTCATTGAGCCAAAAATTATGGGTAAATCCCTAAATATTAGCCCTTTGGTTACTATAATTGCGCTTGTTGCTTGGGGTCAAATCTGGGGAATTACCGGAATGTTATTAAGTGTACCTATTACAGTGGTCATGGTCATTGTTCTTTCGCAATTTGAAGGCACAAAAAAAGTAGCCATTATATTATCTGAAAATGGTGATATTGATTAAAATAGATCTACGTATTCGTTGATTTTATTATTTGTCAAATAGTTGTTTCAGAAACAGAACTCAGATAATAAGGAATAGCCGAAAGCAATCTGAAGAACCATCTATATTAAAAAAAATATAACTTTAAGCAGGCCTAATTTCTCCCAAATGATGAGTAGTTTTAACAGATAGAAACACTATATTTTATTATTTGGAAAGAAGCAACACCAAGTCGATGTACACGATTATTGACGTAGAAACCACCGGACAAACTAACAGAATTACTGAAATCTCTATTTTTAAATATGATGGAGCGACGGTAATTGATGAGTTCACCTCCTTGGTGAACCCTATCGATTATATTCCTCCACATATCACTGCACTCACAGGAATAGACAATGGAATGGTGGCTAATGCGCCGCTCTTTGAAGAAATATCCAATGATATCCTTTCAATCACCGAAGGCGCCATTTTTGTAGCTCACAGCGTAAACTTTGACTATAATGTTATTAGCGGGGAGTTTAAGCGCCTGGGAATTGATTTCCGAAGAAAAAAATTATGTACTGTCCGACTTTCACGAAAGCTATTTCCCGGCTTCAAATCTTATAGCCTCGGAAAGCTATGTGTTAGCCTGAACGTAAGAATAGTAGATCGACACAGAGCTAGAGGTGATGCCGAAGCTACTGTGATTATCTTTCAGAAACTACTTGCTCAGGAAAATGCCGCAGAGGTTTTCGAAGCATTCTTAAAAAGCAATTCTAAAGAAAGTACATTACCTGCTCATTTGCCCAAAACCGTATTTGAAGCGCTTCCCAATGCACCAGGCATCTATTATTTCAAGAATAAGAAAAGTAAGATTATTTACGTCGGAAAGGCCAAAGATATCAAGAAGCGGGTGTTGAGTCATTTCCATGACAAGAAGCAGAAGGAGCTTGATCTCTGCAGAGAAACGGCAGATATAGATTTTGAACTTTCGGGGAGTGAACTGGTTGCTTTGTTGATGGAAGATGCTGCAATCAAGCATCATTTTCCTGCTCACAATGTAGTTTCAAAACGAACTTCTAAAACTTTTGCGATATTCAGTTATAATGACCGAAGTGGCATTCGGCACTTGGCTTTCAATGCTTCGAAGGGAGTGCCGAATCCAGCTATCATTTTATTTAGTGTTCAACAGTGTAGAGCATTTTTGGAGCTGGTTTGTGAAAAGTTTGAGCTATGTCCGAAATATTGTCACCTACAGGAAAATGTATCGAACTGCTCACATTTCAGCATAAAAAACTGCAAAGGTATTTGCAAGGACGAAGAAGATATTGAAGCTTACAATAAACGCGTTGCCCTTGCCATAGAATTCATTTCTGAAAGCACTAAAGATGTTATTCTGAAAGAAAAAGGGCGTGAGCCCAATGAGGATTCATTTGTACTAGTTAGGGACAGCAGGTATTTAGGGTATGGTTTTATCGATAGGCAAGAGAGCATCAATTCTCACGACGATTTAGAAAACTTTTTAATTCCGCAGAAAGATAATATTGATGTACAGAAGATCTTGCGGAAGCGACTCCTTGCGGAATAAGGTCGCAAAATATCATACCAATTTAACCATTACATTTGAACAATTCATATTCTCTTTATCTTCTTCTAACTCAAAATCAAAAAGCTGCGAGCAATCCATCATATCCGGAACTCCATCTAATTCACATAAAAAGGAAACTACTTTAGACAAGCCCTGAAACAGAATTTCTTTGGTAACTGCAACTTTAGAATTTTTACCTCTGCGGTCTATAGGAAGTGAATACCCGCAACCGACAAGAAATTGGGCCTCAATTTTTAATAGCTCCAAGGGCGAATAGCCGTTAAACTTCTTGCCAAAGGCCTCATTTATCGTCCCAACATAATTTAGTTTAACGGAGCCATGAAGGTCTGTGAAATGTTTCCAATAATCGCGGCTGTCACATATATTTCCAACTGCGCATAGTATGCAGCAGTCAGGGTTTAGGTGACCGCTATGAAAAGCGGTATATAGTTTTTGAATGGCTTGTTCCATCCGCCTAGAGATTGTCATAACATTTTTTACTTTTTAAAGTTATTGAAAAATGTCGATTCTTCAAAGCAACGCTCATAAATATTTAGATCAATATCAATTATATTTAATTTTTTATAAGTTACTTTGACAACAAATTTTAAAAGATATTTTTTTGCAAGAAAAACACCACAAATGGTACTCTCCAACCTTGAGTAAAGACATTGAAATGTTAGTTTTTGGAGATCGAGGATACCCCGTTATATTATTTCCTACTACCATGGGGCGATATTTCGAATGCAGGGATTTTAAACTTATCGAATCCGTTCAATGGTTTATCGAACAAGGTATTGTACAGATTTATTGCCCGGACAGCATTAATGATTTGAGCTGGTACAATAAAAATATACCGCCAGCAGAACGTGTGAAGAATCATATGTGGTACGATGAATTTATTATGAATGAAATCGTAAATCCAATCTGCCAGGAAAAAAACATCTCCAAGGTTGCCGTGGCCGGCCCAAGTTTTGGAGGATATCAAGCTGCGAATTTCGCTTTCAAACATCCTGAAAAAGTAAGTCATATGTTCAGTATGAGCGGATCTTTCGATATTAAATCGTTTTTGGATGGCTATTATGATGATAATGTATTTTTTAATAATCCCGTAGATTTTCTACCCGAGAATAACCATCCAGAACTCTGGAATATGAAGATTGTTCTTGGCGTTGGGGAATGGGACATTTGTTTAGAAGCCAATCAGAAATTAGCTAAAATATTAACCGATAAGAACATTCCCTTTTGGTTTGACGAACGAAAGTGGGCGAAACACGACTGGCCGATATGGAGACAAATGTTTCCGCATTATTTATCCAAATTATAAGCATTAAAACACTCGAAATATGAAAAAAATTGGAATCCTATTTGGACAAGAAAACACCTTCCCGCAAGCATTTGTGGATCGCGTGAATGAAAAAAAGGTCAAAGGCATAGTTGCTGAAGCCGTAAGTATTGAAATGGTAGAACAAGCCAAACCAACTGATTACGCGGTGATTATTGACAGAATTTCTCAAGATGTTCCTTTTTACCGAGCTTACTTGAAAAATGCTGCTATTTCGGGAACTGCTGTCATTAACAACCCCTTTTGGTGGAGTGCCGATGAAAAGTTTTTTAATAATGCCTTAGCTGAAAAGATAGGAGTACCGGTCCCAAAGACAGTGATCCTTCCTACTTCTCACAGACCACCAGATACGGATGCTAATTCATTTAGAAATTTGAAATTTCCTTATAATTGGGAAGAAACCTTCAAGACAATTGGTTTTCCTGCTTATATGAAACCTCACGACGGGGGTGGATGGAAAAATGTTTATCGTGTGGAAAATCCGGAAGATCTTTGGGCTAAGCATGGGGAAACAGAAGAACTTGTAATGATGCTTCAAGAAGAAATTAATTTCACTGAATACTTTCGATGCTATGTTCTGGGAACCGACAACGTACATATCATGCAATATGAACCACGAAATCCGCACCACTTGCGATATGTGATCGATGGACCTCCGGTTAAACAAGAAATTCTGGACACAGTTCATAAATATTGTATTATGCTGTGTAAAGCATTAGGTTATGACTTTAATACAGTGGAATTTGCTATTCGGGACGGAATACCATATGCTATTGATTTCTGTAATCCTGCTCCTGATGCTGATATAAATTCGGTAGGTCAGGAGAATTTTGACTGGATTGTTGAAAATGCTGCGAATATGGCTATTGAAAAAGCAAAAGCTTATAAGGAAGGAAAAATGAACCTAACCTGGGGTAGTTTTATTCAAGATCAAATAAAAGGGAAATAGTCTTTTAAAAATTAATTTGGTATTACACGATTATGGGAGATAATATGAAATTTACTTTAGGCATTGAGGAAGAATACCAAATCATTGATCCGTTAACACGAGAGTTGATTTCTCACGAACAAATGATCGTGACTGAAGCATCCAAAATCCTGAATGGTCAGGTAATGGCGGAAATGCACCAAGCTGTAGTTGAAGTAAACACCAATATTTGTCAAGACATCACTGATGCTCGTTCTCAACTTATCCATTTACGTAAATCTGTTTCTGAAATTGCAGACGGACTTGGATATAAGATCGCTGCTGCCGGGACTCATCCTTTCTCCAAATGGGAAACACAACATATAACTCCTAATCCGCGATACGAAGAAATAATCACGGAACTCCAAGACACTGCCCGTTCAAATTTAATCTTTGGACTGCACGTGCACGTAGGCATAGAAGATAAGAACGTTGCCTTGCATCTTACAAATGCCATGCGGTATTTTTTACCACATCTGTATGCACTCTCCACGAACTCACCTTTTTGGGAAGGTAGAAACACAGGCTTCAAATCGTTTCGGTCTAAAGTTTTTGATAAATTTCCTAGAACTGGAATTCCGGGGGTTTTTGATAATCTTGCCGATTATGAAAACTATGTGAATTTGCTTGTGAAAACCAACTGTATTGATAATCCCAAGAAAATTTGGTGGGATATTCGACTGCATCCAGTTTTCCCAACTTTGGAAGTCAGAATTTGCGATGTACCAATGACAGTTGAAGAAACCTTATGTATCACGGCGCTTATTCAGGCATTGGTTGCAAAATTACATAAGTTGAAACATCAGAATTTAAGTTTCATTACCTACCACAGAGCTCTTATTAACGAAAACAAATGGCGCGCAGGGCGATATGGTTTGGATGGAAAATTGATTGATTTTGGTAAAGAATGTGAAGTCGACACTAAAACATTGATGGAAGAATTATTGGAGTTCGTTGACGATGTGGTTGATGAACTTGGGTCTCGAAAGGAAATCAATTATGTTCGGGAAATATTGAAGAATGGCACCGGAGCCGACAGACAATTAGCGATTTATAAGGATACAAATGATCTTTCAAAAGTTGTCGATTATATTGTAGAACAAACTACATTTGGAGTAAAATAAGGGAGTTAGAAGAAGATGAAAGAAAAAATAAAATTGGCTATTTTGGATATGAATAATGCAGAACCAAATGAGGGACTGCGATGTATAGCACAAATTGTAAGTACCTTTAAGGATAAAATAGACTATCAGATTTTTGATGTTAGAGCCAAAAACGAACTCCCAGATTTGTCTTTTGATATTTTTATTTCGAGCGGTGGACCTGGAAGCCCTCTGGATGAAGGAAAATGGAGACAACCCTACTTGAATTTTATGCAGCAACTATGGGACTTCAATAAAAGCTCATCTGAGGAGAAGAAACATGTATTTCTAATCTGTTATTCATTTCAGGTAATGTGCCATTATTTTGAGCTAGGAAGTATGAAACCCAGAATAAGCACTTCATTTGGAGTATTACCTGTGCATAAAACAAAAATGGGGCTTGAAGATCCGCTACTGGAAGGACTAAAGGACCCATTCTATGCCGTTGATTCCCGAGATTGGCAATTGATCCAGCCGCGTTTGAAAGTATTCAGAGACCGGGGTGCCAGTATATTGAGCCTCGAAAAGATACGCACAAATGTAGAGTATGAAAGAGCAATTATGGCTGTTCGCTTTTCAGAAGAATTTGTTGGAACCCAATTTCACCCTGAAGCGGATCCCTTGGGCTTAAAAGATTACTTTTTGGATGCAGCCAAAAAGGATAAAGTTGTCAAGACCTATGGGATACGAAGATATAATAAAATGCTAAACAGAATTGACGGTATGGCCGAAACCCATACGACTTATGATACGATACTTCCTAAGTTTATCGGTAATGCGATACAGAAAATTAATCAACCACTAATTTCCTTGAACCACTCATGATTTCGCAATACAGAAAGATCTTCAATGAACAATTCAGTGAGGAGAAATATGAGGCTTTTCTGAAAGATCTTTATACAGAACACAATCATACTCCTCCCTTCCGTATATCGGAAACTCCGGCTTTTATTCCGAAGCAATTAAAAAAACAATTGCTTGAGGCTTGTGATGAAATTATGGAGGTTATCAATCAGCCTAATTTCAAAGAACTTACACAAGGCGCTTTTCTCAAACCTGAAATCATGGTACCCAATGAAGATGACGCACCGAAATTCCTTCAGTTTGACTTCGGAATTTGTCTGGATGAAAATGGTCAACCTATTCCTAAACTGATTGAACTTCAAGGCTTCCCATCCATGTATTTCTTTCAGGAGTTATTGGAACGGAAATACCGTGAGCATTACGAGCTACCACCTAGTCTCTCTATGCATCCCAATGACTTAAATACAGACGAATTTATAGCATTATTGCGGGAAGAAATTGTAGGAGACACAGATCCTAAACAAGTAATTCTATTGGAGCTCACGCCGCATTTACAGGCTACAGCCATCGACTTTTATGCGACGGTAGCTTCCACAGGAATTAAACTCCTTTGTCTTTCAGATTTAAAGAAAAGAGGAAAGAGCCTTTTTTATTTAGATGATGACGGAAATGAAGTGAAAGTATTAAAGATTTATAACCGGATCATTTTTGACGAGCTTTATCAACGTGATGATATTGAAAGAGAATTTCATTTCACTGATGAAGTTGATGTCGAATGGATAGGGCACCCCAACTGGTTTTTCCGAATCAGTAAATACACTATGCCTTTTTTTAATAGCAAGTATGTCCCTAATTCATATCATCTAGACAAGTTAGAAACACTACCTTCCGACCTTGAAAATTATGTGCTTAAACCACTTTATTCTTTTGCCGGAGCGGGTGTTCAGTTGCAAGTAACTCCGGAAATGATAGAAGCTCTGCCCGATAAATCTAATTATCTGCTTCAAAAGAAAGTAGTTTACCATCCTATTATTGAAACTATGGATGTTCCTTCAAAGTGCGAGATACGAATGATGTTGCTCCACTGTAAAAAAACGAATGAGACCAAAGTGATTAGCAATCTCATGCGCCATAGTAAAGGTGAGATGATTGGAGTACAATACAATAAGGACAGAACCTGGGTTGGAGCCAGCATAGGGTTTTTTGAAGATTAATACCAAATACTGAATCTTTAATTAATGTGATTTGTCCGGAGGCGGTAGACTCGCATGAAATTCATTAGAAATCCGTTTGGCGTAATTATCTAGTAGTTCCAAAACTCGTTCTCTGGAATCTGATACTACAATGAGACCAATATGCCAGGCTTTATCCATTCGCCAGACAATTTCACCATCGATAAAACTTGAAGTATCCGGATATTCAAAACGACTTAACGACACTACAATTCCGGCATACTTAGAATCGATTTTTGGGAGTTTATAGGCTTCCTTTTTTAAAGTTGCCGATTCTATTCTTGCCCATTCTCCCCAAAGATTTACTCCAGTTGCAAATTCTACCATTTCGGCTAAATTGGCACCTCCTACTCTGGAGGAAGTTTCAAGAAAAAACAATTCCCCAGTTTCTTTAGACTGAATAAACTCTGTATGAGACGCCCCAAACTGCAGGCCAAATGCTTTCATTACAGCCTCATTCATTTTGGCTAGATCTTTATCAACAGAAGTTCCTATTTCAGTAGTCACAGATCTGAAGATCCCTCCTCCGTGAGCCACTTCAAAAGGAGTATCGAGGTACTGACTCGATCTTGAGAAGATCACCTTTCCGTTTAAAATAAGCCCGTCCACATGAAAAACATGTCCCGGGGCAAATTTTTCAACGAGATAATTATCCCTATCATCACCGAGATTGTGTATTACCTGCCACAATTCTTCTTTGGAATGAATTTTCACTATCCCTGTCGCAGAGGCTTCCATACGTGGTTTAATAAGCCAAGGCGGACTTACATTATCAGCATATGAATTTACTTCAGCATCGTTGAATAAGGAGGTGAATTCGGGAACATTTACGCCTTTTTCCCTTGCCCTGAAGCGCATAGCGAGCTTATCCCTGAAATAATGTGAAGTGGTTCTGCCCATACCAGGCATTCTAAAATGCTCTCTTAGCAAGGCTACTTTTTCAACATCAAAATCGTCCAGAGCGACAAAACGATCAAATTTAATAGCTCGCGATTTATACGCAATACCTTTCGCAATATCCTCCTGATTCCAAGCCTCGATATAATAAACATCTTCGATTGAATCCCAAGGCCAGGCCTCATGTTCCAAATCTTTATTGGTCATTAGATATACATTATTTCCTTCTGCTTTACAGTTTTTCAGAAAATCTTCGCCTTTAAAAAACGTCGATATACAAAGGAAATTTAAGGTACGTTGAGCCATTGGTGTTAAATTAATGATTTAATATATGAAGTAAGCAGTTGGATTCCATAACCCGAGGCACTTTTCATTTTTGAATAATTAGAATCTCCAAATGCAACTCCTGCAATATCAAGGTGCATCCAGTTTTTATGAGATTCGGTGAAAGACTCCAAAAATTTCGCGGCATTGATCGCCCCGCCAATGGGCTTTCCGCTAAAGTTACGCAAATCGGCAATATCGGAATGTAAATCACTTTCAAAATCATCGTACAATGGAAGTCGCCAAACCCTTTCGTGGACCTCCTCGCCAATATCCGACATACGTTCTGCCATTTCGCTGCTGGGTGTAAACATTCCCGCTGCTGCATAACCCAGAGTACGGACCACGCTTCCTGTTAAAGTAGCCAGATCTATAAGCTGTTCAGGTTGATACTTCTTAATTATAAAACTAATCGCATCTGCCAAAACCAGCCTTCCTTCGGCATCGGTGTCAATTATTTCAATCGTTTTGCCTGCATAGGAACTAATTACGTCTCCTGGCCTGTAACTACTCGCATCCACGGCATTTTCTGCCGAAGCTACAACGCCAACAATATTTATATTGAGTTTTAATCGGGCTGCTACTTCCACCACTCCTAAAACCACAGCGGCTCCTCCCATATCACTTTTCATATAATGGAGGTTTTGTGATGGTTTAATAGACAGACCTCCGGAATCGAAGGTAATCCCTTTCCCTACCAAACCAATATCCACTGCCTTACCCTTTTTAGGCAGGTATTCGTTAATAATAACCACCGGAGGATGAACACTTCCTTTACCCACTGCTAATACAGCTTCGAATTTTTGTGCTACCAACTCTTTCTGATGAAGGACGGTACATTTATAATTACTTTCAGCTGCCGAGTCCATGGCCCATTGACCTAGGAATTCAGGCGTTTTATGATTTGCAGGTGCATCGACCAGCGCTTTTATTCGATTGATCGTTTCCCCAATTTGTTTTCCCTCTTCAAATGCCTTAATATTCTCTTCGGAACAGGCAAATGCAACGGTTATCATTTCGGAAGCAATTGGTTCCGATTTAAACTGTCCTATTTCGTAGGCAGCCAGTTGCATTCCAATCGCTGCTTTTCTAATTTCTTCGGAAGAAAACTTGTCTGCATTAATCTGAATACCCTTCTTCCAGTATTTTTTCGTTTCGAAGCATAACTTCTGAAAAGCCTGCTCGATTTTTACAGCATCCTTTTTCTCCCCTAACCCAAGCAGATAGATTCTGTTTCCGGTCTTTCCGTAGAACATTTGAAAGCTGGAGAACGACCCATCAAAATCGGGTTTCTCGACTGAAATATACTGTTGAACGTGGCCAATGTCACCCTTATAACAAGGAATAATCATGTCCTTTTCCGCGTTCAATTTAGAAATCTGTTTAAATACTGTCATATTTTATTGAAAAAAGAGCCATTTAAGGGCCTTAGGAAATTCTTCTCTCCAATACACTTCACTGTGCTGAGCCTCTAAGTTAACTGAAAATTTAAAATCTATTTGATGTCCCTTAACCATTTTTTCCTGAATTATTGCTTCAAGTCTTTTGGCATTTGGCAAGTGTTGTTTACTTTCCTGACCCCCTGCATATAAATAAATTCTTGATTGATTTAATGGTTCAAAAGTCTTTGTATGTTCAAAAATCAATTTGGACATCCATAAACTTGGAGAAAATATCATCATTTTTCCAAAGACTCCGGGGTTCATTAAACCGGCGTGATAACTTATCAATCCACCCATGGAGCTTCCGCCAATCCCGGTATGCTGGAAGTCGGTCAAAGTCCGGTAGTGGGAATTTATATATGGAATGAGTTTTTCGATCATAAACTGAATGTAGAATGTCCCTTTTCCTTCACCAAATCTGGGATGGTAGTAAGGAAGGTATTCCGAAACACGCTCCTCTTCACCGTGATCAATGGCAATAATAATAACATCGCCATGCCCTTCTTCGGCCAAATTTGCCATCGATTTATCTATTGCCCAATCACCATAGGGCGCTAATGGGTTAAATAGATTCTGGCCATCCTGTAAGTAAAGGACTGGGTATTGCTTATCTGACTCGTAATAATCGTGGGGCAATAAGGCAGATATTTTTCGGGTAGCATT
>RCND010002001.1_pt1 | contig 11426 bp, 9 predicted proteins | sample 2041351 | NCBI WGS metagenome assembly RCND01 (sample SAMN09708230, study PRJNA481090) | Marine sediment metagenome, whole genome shotgun sequencing project. | biome: marine sediment; feature: ocean; material: sediment; isolation source: Sewage treatment plant 12B marine sediment (STP12B) ...
TTAAAAGGAGCCGAATGGTTCAGCAGCATCGGAACGGAGAGTTCCAAGGGGACCAAAGTATTTGCCCTGGCTGGTAAAATTAATAACGTGGGACTGATTGAGGTTCCTATGGGGACCACCCTGCGTGAAGTTATCTTTGAGATTGGTGGCGGTATCAGGGATGGTAAGAAATTTAAGGCAGCTCAGACCGGTGGACCATCCGGTGGATGTCTGACCGAAAAACACCTGGATACACCCATCGATTATGAGAACCTGGTGGCCAATGGCTCCATGATGGGTTCAGGTGGGTTGATTGTGATGGATGAAGACGATTGCATGGTATCCATTGCACGCTTCTACCTCGATTTTACTGTGGAGGAGTCATGCGGAAAGTGTGCCCCGTGCAGGATCGGAAACAAACGCCTGCATGAGTTGCTCCAGAGGATCTGCGAAGGCAAGGGCGAGGAGAGTGATCTGGTCCGCCTGAGGAACCTGGGTGATGTAATTAAAGACACCTCCCTCTGTGGTCTGGGGCAGAGCTCACCCAACCCGGTACTCTCCACCATGGACAATTTCCCGGAGGAGTACCTGAGCCATGTGGTGGACAAGAAATGTACGTCCGGAGTATGTACCGACCTGCTCGAGTTTTTTATCGTGGAGGAGAATTGTATTGGCTGTACAGCCTGTGCAAGGGCTTGTCCGGTAGGATGTATATCAGGAGAGCGAAAAGAGCCACACCTGATCAATCCGGATACATGCATCAAGTGTGGAGCGTGTATGGAGAAATGTAAATTCGATGCAGTGATTTTAAAATAACGTAGAGAGATGAGTCTTGTTAAACTTACTATAGATGGATATATGGTGGAGGTCCCTGCGGGAACTACCATCTACAAAGCCGCCAAGGAGCTGGATATTGATATTCCGATCCTCTGTTACATGGATCTGAAAGATCTTGGAATTGAGAACAAACCAGGAGGTTGCAGAATATGTTCTGTAGAGGTTGAGGGCAGGCGTAACCTGGCCCCTTCATGCTCCACGGCTGTGGCTGAAAACATGGTCGTTAGAACCAACAGCATGCGAGTGATTAATGCCCGCAGAACCGTAATGGAATTGATCCTGTCGGACCATCCCAAGGATTGTCTTTCCTGTGCGAAATCAGGGAACTGCGATCTGCAGGACATGGCTGTTAAACTTGGAATCAGGGAGATCCCCGGTCAGGAATATGCAGAGATGTCAACCTACAGGCTCGATACCTCACCTTCCATTATCAGGGACCTGGACAAATGCATCATGTGTCGCAGATGCGAAACCATGTGCAATGATTTCCAAACCGTGGGCGCACTGCATGCAGTGAATCGAGGATTCGAAGCAGTGGTGGCTCCGGCCTTTGAAATGAACCTGGAGCACTCTCCCTGTACCTATTGTGGACAGTGTGTGGCGGTTTGCCCCACTGGTGCACTGACAGAAGTGGATCATACCGGCAAAGTGATTGCAGCCCTAAATGATCCTACCAAGACGGTGGTGGTTCAGACTGCCCCGGCCGTCAGGGCGGCCCTGGGTGAGGAGTTTGGCATGGAGCCCGGTACTCGGGTCACCGGCCAGATGGTTACGGCCCTGAAGCAGCTCGGATTTGATTATGTGTTTGATACCGATTTTGCCGCCGACCTTACCATCATGGAGGAAGGAACAGAACTTCTGGGACGATTGAAAAGACATCTGGAGGGTGACGAGACTGTACAACTTCCCATGCTTACCTCCTGCTGTCCGGGATGGGTGAACTTCTTTGAGTACAATTACCCCGATTTGAAGGATGTGCCCTCAACGGCCCGCTCACCCCAGCAGATGTTTGGCGCCATTGCCAAGACTTACTTTGCAGATAAGATAGAGGTGGACCGGAAAGACATGGTGGTGATTTCCATCATGCCCTGTCTGGCCAAAAAATACGAGTGCCAGCGGGAAGAGTTCTCCGTAGACGGGAATCCGGATGTGGATTACAGCATCACCACCCGTGAATTGGCACACCTGATCAAGCAAGCCAATATGGATCTCAATAAACTGGAGGAAGATGATTTTGATGCTCCCCTGGGTGAGTCTTCCGGAGCAGCAGTAATCTTCGGTGCTACAGGTGGGGTTATTGAAGCTGCCACACGTACCGCCTATGAGCTTCAAACAGGAAAAACACTGGAAAAGGTTGATTTTAAACAGCTCAGGGGGATGGAAGGGATCCGTTCTGCAACTGTTGATTTTGATGGCTTGGATATAAATATCGGGATTGCACATGGACTGGGCAATGCGAGAAAGCTGCTGGATGAAGTAAAAGCAGGAAAATCGAAATATCATGCCATTGAGGTGATGGCCTGTCCCGGTGGATGCATCGGTGGTGGAGGTCAGCCCCTTCACCATGGAGATATTTCCATTTTGAAGGCCAGGACCAAAGCGATCTACAAGGAGGACGAAGGAAAAACCATCCGGAAATCCCATGAAAATCCATATATCCTCAAACTCTACGATGAGTTCCTTGGTGAACCCCTTAGTGAAAAAGCGCATGAGTTGTTGCATACGCACTATTTTGATAAGCGAAAAAAGATATTCCAGGTTTAAGACAATTAATATAGATACTTATGTCAAGCGTTAAAATAGAACTCAGACAGGATCAGGTAGATAAGATCCATTCCATATGTGATTCCTTTGGCAACCTGGAGGGCGAATTAATCAATGTACTGCACAAGTGCCAGGAAACCTTTGGTTACTTACCAGCCGAGGTCCAGGAGGTCATCTCGGAGAAGATGGAGATGCCTGCTGCAAAAGTATATGGGGTGGTCACCTTCTATTCGTTCTTCACCATGATTCCCAAGGGTAAACATCCCATTTCGATCTGTACGGGTACCGCCTGTTATGTGAGGGGTGCAGAAACCGTATTAAATGAATTTAAGAAACAACTGGAGATTGAGGTGGGGCAGACCAGTGAGGATGGAATATTCTCTCTTTCTTGCCTCCGGTGTGTAGGTGCGTGCGGACTGGCCCCGGTGGTGCAGGTTGGAGACAAGACTTATGGCCGGGTTGCCCCTGACGATGTAAAGGGCATTATTGAAGCATACACCGGGTAAGGAACAGGAATACAAGAATAAGCGCCTTTGGCATGCTAATTACGGCTCTTAGTAGTTCATTTTCTGTTGTTTATCAACCCGATTTGACAATCGTCCCGAAATGTACTACTTTTGAATTGGACGTAAGATTGGAAAACTTAAGAAAATGAGGTTAAAGATTTTAACCCCGGTATTGGCTTTTTCCATTCTTTTAATTTTTGGGTGCACCGAGGAGAAACCGGCTTCGGTCATGCCCGTGACCACCGATTCGGAACTGGCTCTGAAACTCTATGAGACCGGGGTGGTGGCTTTTGATCAATTTCAACGGAGTCTTTCCTGGCAAAGCATGTATACGGCTGTTGAGGAGGACCCTGATTTTTTTATGGCCTCTTTCTGGATGTATTTCATGTCCAGCAAAGAATCGAAGAAAGCTGCCGAAAAAGCATTTCAATCTGAGGCTCAGCTTAATCCAGCCGAGGAACAGGTCAGGATGGCGCTTAAATACCTGGTGGACGGACAGGAAGAAAAGGTAGTGGAACATCTGCAGAATCTGGTTGACCTGTATCCTTCCGATCCTCAAACCCATAAGATTTTATACCTCATCCAGCAAATGTATTTTAAGGACTATGAAGGGGCAATCACCTCCCTTGAACGTGCTATCAGGGAATGTCCGGATTTCCCATTGGCATATAATCAGCTGGGCTATGCATATACGGAATTGGAGGATTACGAAAATGCAGAAGAAGCCCTTGATACCTATATCAGGCTGGCACCCGATCAGGCCAATCCTTATGACTCCAAAGGTGACTTTTTTATGACCACTAAGCAGTTTGAAAAAGCATTCGATAGCTATATGAAGGCCTACGAAATTGATCCCTCCACGTTTGAGGTGAGCAAAAAGAAGGCAAAAAAAGCCAGAATGTGGCAGGAGAAATCAGCCCAGTAGCAGCTACTCCTTCTTTTCAAAAAAGTAACTCTTTTTCTTCACAGTATCATCAAAGGTGTATAGTGCACCTTTTTGGCTATATGCGTAGCTGATCATAGCAAAGTCTCCAATACACATTATGTTGTGACTCAGCAATAGGGTGGCGGAGAACAAGGTGAACTGGGAGGCCCAGGCTGCAGTAAGCGTAATCAGCACCAGATTCATAATAACAAATGGAACCATGGCCAGGAAGGCCAGTTCTCTTTTTGAGATGGGGAAACGATCGGCAGTAACATAAAAAATGAATTGCTGAAGATCCACTCCAAACCTGATCTTGCGAGCTCCCAGGATTCGGTACGCTAGCCCATGAAGTAATTCATGCGGGGGAATCACCAGGATACTTCCGGCCAGGACACCCGCCACAATTTGCCAGAAGATCTTTCCACCGCTTAAAGATCCCAGCCTTACATTCCATATGGCATACAGGATGATGAAAAAAAGGAAGGCTGCATTGATGCTTATATAGAACAATGGGATTAGACCCCGTTTTCGAATGTTTTTGAGGACGAAAGGGATAATCTGGTCGAAATCCAGTTCGAGTACTATCCTGTAAGCAGGATCCTGTTGCAGGGTCTCAGCATCCGGGTTCTTCTTCGACAGCCTTGATTTCGAATTTGTCATTGGTTTTCGTTAATTTGACGCGGATTTTCAAGTTTGAAAGTAACAAATGAATCGTAATCAGACAAATGGCTACCTCTATGCCCTTGGAGCCTCGCTGGCCCTTGCAGCATCTTTTGTATTCAGTAAGTCGGCGTTAAACCACCTGAGCATGTTGCAGTTTGGTCTGCTCTGGTTTTCCATGGGGGTTGTGTGGAATGGCATCTGGTTCTTTTTGAGGCGCGATTATAGAAATGTAAGGGAAAATGCCGGACGTAAGACAGTGGTAGCGGTCGTAATCGCTATTCTGGAGGGCGCGGCAACAGGGCTTTTCTATCTGGCTATTAAGGCAATGGAAAATCCTGCTGTTGTATCTTTTATAGGGAATATAGGTCCGGTTTTCGTCACCCTGATGGGCATCCTGCTGCTGAGAGAGCGGTTTCGTACTACACAGGTGATCGGCATCGTCATCACCATCATGGGCATATTTGTAATTAATTTCCGGGAGGGAGGATTTGCGGGTTTTTTTGATCCCGGTTCGGTCTATGTACTTGGTGCAGCATTTCTCTTTTCACTGGCCACCATTGTGGGCAGGCGAATGCACCATATGCTGGTACCAGGGTATATGTCGCTGATTCGCTCTTTCTTGCTTGCTGTGGTAATGGCCCTTCTGTTTTTCCGCACCGACGTGTGGCCGTCCATTCCACTGAATATCTGGAAAGATCTTGCACTGGGTTCTTTGCTTGAGACCCTGATCGTGATTGTTTTAGCTTACCAGGCTCTAAAGCTTATTGAAGCCACAAAGACTTCCCTTCTTATTAGCACCAAAGGCGTATGGACGCTAGTTCTGGCCTGGATCTTTCTGGGGGTGTTTCCCACAGGGGTGCAGCTTGTGGGTGGACTGCTAACCCTGGTAGGGGTGTGGTTGATTACCTGGACCCGGAGGACTACTCATCAAGAATAAAAGCGTAGCTGGTCAATCGGGAAGCTTTGCGCTTATAATCCTCCGCTTCGTCCTGAAGTCCTTCTTTTTCATGCAAGCGCGATAAACCCATATATCCCATGGCTCCGTAAATATCGGCATAGGGACCAAAGGTCTCGGCCAATTCTATGGTTTCCATATATCCGCTTCTGGACCTGATCTCCTCTCCGGACTCTTTCTCAGCAAGAAAAGCAGCAGCAAAGGTTTGTACCATCTCAGAATATGGATCTTCCTGGTCTGCTGTTTCCAGTAATAGTTCTCTTGCGTGGTCATACCTGTGCTGGTAAAGGAGGATAGTGATCAGGTGGCCCTGGTAAAAGATATTTCCGGGATAATCCTGCACAAGTCTTTCTGCATAGATTGCAGCTGAATTAAGGTCCGTTTCATATTTAAGTTGGATCAGGGACATAAACAGGATTGCTTCCACCTTCAGGAAAACTGCATGAGAGATGGCGTGATTGAGTTGTTTCAATCCCAGTTCCCGGTCCCCTTTATGCATAAATGCTACCAGAGGTTTGTAAGCCGGGTGTGCTTCCGGGTAGGCTTCGATATAGTAGTTATATAGCCCTGTAGAGAAATAAAATTCAACAAATTCTTCTTTTAGATCAAAGCCCCTTTTTGTATACCGGTACATATTTCCCAGGTCGGGTATTACCTTCCCCGTTTTTCCATTGTCGGCCCAGAACATGGCCTGGAAGGCTCTTCCGAATAAATCAAAAAAGACCCCTTCCGTATAGGTCAGGGTATCTTCTCTAAGCTCTTTGGCCATCTCCATGGCCATCTCCATGAGGCCGGTGAACTGTGTGGAAGCCTCTGTGGATGGAGCTAGTGGAAAGTTTTCCCAGTAAACGATCAATGCTTCCAGGAAGACTGGTGCTGGATGATCAGGCGTAGAAGATGAGAGTTCTGTCTGGATGCTCCTGGCCTCTTCGAAAAAGAATCCATAGGTGTGCTGCAGGCAAAGCTCCACTTTCTCCAGAAGATCGGGCCTGTTAAGATAGGAGGCTTGAGCACTTGCCATGGTCCAGGATATGCTTATCCATCCCAGTGTTATCAGTAGTCGCCTCATGAGGCAAAGGTAAAAATTTAAAAAGGCCATCCACCGCAGTGGACAGCCTTCAACATTACTACTTCACAATCACTACTTAACTAACCCTAAGATTTTATTCACAACCATCACTGGTTTTGGCCATGGTGGAAGCACTTGCATCAGCCATTTTCGAAGAAGGTGTAATTACTGCGTCAATGACATGTACCACGCCATTATCGGCTTTGATATCAGCAACTGTAACCATAGCATCATCAATATATGCTTTTCCATCCTTAAACTTGACCATGATATTGTCACCATTCAAAGTTTCAATACTTTGTCCGTTCGACAGGTCGGAGGACATTGCTTTTGCTCCTACAACATGATAGAGCAGGATGTCAGCCAGGGCACCTGTTGGATCTTCCAGAAGGGAAGCTACAGTCCCCTCTGGCAATGCTGCGAAGGCTGCATCGGTAGGGGCAAATACTGTAAAGGGTCCTTCGGAGCTTAAATCATCGGCAAGTTCAGCTGCAATTACAGCCGCTTCAAGGGTTGTATGGTCTGCACTATTTACCACTATGTCGACCACGGTGGATTGTGCAAAAGCCATACTGCTTAGAAATGCCATCATCATGGCGAAAATAGAGATCCTCATCACATGTATGGGATTCTTCAGTGTCAAATCTTGTGTTTTCATATCAGTTCTTTTATAAATGTTTAATAATTCTATTTGAATGGTTAAACATAATCCATGCATTATTGTTTAATAATTAACATAAAAGATTAAACAAAAATTCATAATGGACAGATAGTCAAGCAAGAATATTTTTCAGGTTTCTTTACCATTTAACATTTGAGATGTTGTGAAAAAGGAGGCAGAGCAGCTCTTTTTTTTGCACATTTGTCTTTTATTCTGCCCATATATGATTCAGATCGGGGAAAAGATCGTCAGCAGGGATCTCTTTGAGAACCATTTTATATGTCACCTGGAGAAGTGTGAAGGGAATTGTTGCGTTTTTGGGGATTCTGGGGCTCCGCTTGAGGACGACGAGGCAGAATCCCTTTCAATGGATCTGGAGAAGATTCTTCCATACATGAGGGCTGAAGGAAAAAGAGTTGTAAGGGAGCAGGGAGCCTGGGTGATTGACAACGATGGTGATAAGGTAACTCCACTGGTGGGCCGGGAGGAGTGTGCCTTTGTGGTCTTTGAGGATACCACCGCGCGCTGTTCCATTGAACAGGCCTATGATGAAGGAAGCGTTTCATTCAGAAAGCCGGTCTCCTGCCATCTTTACCCAATCAGGGTTGGAAAACTAAAGCAGGGCATCGCACTGAACTATCACCAATGGAGCATTTGTGAACCTGCACGTATCCTGGGAAAGAAAGAGGGAGTTCCCGTATTCAGATTTCTGAAAGATCCCATTACCAGGGTTTATGGCGAAGAGTTTTATAAGGAACTGGAAATCGTCTACAAGGAGCTGATTGAAAAGAAGCAAAGCACTATGTAATACTTAATATATTTTAGAAAGATGAAAGCAATCAAAGATTATGTGGAAACCCACAAGGACCGATTCCTGGAAGAACTGTTCGACTTGATCAGAATTCCTTCCGTTAGTTCCCTGGCAGAAGCCAAAGATGATATGTCCAGCGCAGCTGAACATATTAAAGAGGCCTTGCTGAAAGCAGGAGCTGATCTTGCCGAGGTAAAGGAAACCACTGGATGGCCGGTGGTATATGGGCATAAAATGGTAGATGAGTCACTGCCAACCGTTCTGGTATATGGTCATTATGATGTTCAGCCTGTGGAACCCCTGGAGCTGTGGGATTCACCCCCATTTGAGCCTGAGGTACGCGATGGTAAGATTTTTGCCCGGGGCGCAGACGATGATAAGGGCCAGCTCTTTATGCATGTTAAAGCCTTCGAGCTGATGAATGCTCAGGGGACACTTACCTGCAATGTGAAGTTTATGATTGAAGGGGAGGAGGAGATTGGCTCACCAAGCCTGAAGCAGTTTTGCAAAGAGAACAAGGAACTTTTGAAGGCGGACATTATCCTGATCTCAGATACTACAATGATTGCCCAGGATATTCCCTCTATTACAGTGGGCCTGCGCGGACTCAGTTATATGGAAGTTGAAGTTACAGGTCCCAACCGCGACCTGCATTCAGGTTTGTATGGAGGTGCTGTTGGAAATCCGGCCAACCTGCTGGCTCAAATGATCGCTTCCCTGACCGATGAGAACAATCATATTAGCATTCCTGGTTTTTATGATGATGTACAGGAGGTGGGAGACAGCGAACGAGCCGAGATGGCCAAGGCTCCCTTCAGCCTGGACGAGTACAAGAAAGCACTTGATCTTAACGAGGTAGTAGGTGAGAAAGGATACTCCAGCAATGAGCGAACCGGAATCAGGCCCAGCCTGGATGTAAACGGCATCTGGTCCGGTTATACCGGAGAAGGAGCCAAAACCGTATTGCCATCCAAGGCTTATGCCAAGATTTCCATGCGATTGGTTCCAAACCAGGATTCCAGGAAAATAGATGAACTCTTTATTAAACACCTGGAGAGCATTGCACCTGAAGGGACCAAGGTAAAGGTTAAGAGTCTGCACGGGGGACAGGGCTATGTGACGCCTATTGATTTCCCGGCCTACAGGGCAGCAAGCAAGGCTATAGAGGAGAGTTTTGGCAAGACCCCCATTCCGGTACGAAGTGGTGGCAGTATTCCCATCGTATCAGATTTCGAGGAGGTGCTGGGAATTAAATCTATTTTGATGGGTTTTGGTCTGGATTCAGACGCCATCCATTCACCCAATGAAAACTATCCCCTCTTCAACTTCTACAAGGGGATCGAAACCATTCCCTTATTCTATAAATATTTTGTGGAAGAGATGGCGTAGCATTGGCACAGATAGAACAATTTTGAAGCCGCCGGTTTTTCCCGGCGGCTTTTTTATTGAGTATATTTTCAAAGAATCATAAAAAATATGGGTATGTGGGAAAAAAGCATAAATAATTGAATTAACCCTTAAAATAAATGGGGGTAAGGATAAAAAAAGTATATATTTGCATCTTCAAACCCTAAATAATTCGTATAAACTAAATTTATTCTACCATGGCGGTTATTAGATTTAAAGCATTGGAACAGGTATTTGACAGGAAGCCTCTTCATGTACCCCCTCCCTCTGACAAAACATCAGACTATTATGCGATCAATGTATTTGACAGGGCGAAGATGCAGAAGTATCTCGCCAAGGATGCTTATAATCATGTGATGGATGCCATGGACAAGGGCACGCCCATTGACAGGAGGAAAGCTGATTCTGTTGCTGCAGGTATGAAAGCATGGGCCACTGAACGAGGTGCTACCCATTATACACACTGGTTCCAACCTCTTACCGGAGGAACAGCAGAGAAGCATGATGCATTTATTCATCCTACCGGCAATGGAGGGGTGGTGGAGACCTTCTCAGGTGAGGCCCTTGCCCAACAGGAACCCGATGCATCTTCCTTCCCCAGTGGTGGAATTAGAAACACTTTTGAGGCGCGCGGATATACAGCCTGGGATCCAACCTCACCAGCCTTTATACTTGATAATACCCTGAGTATTCCCACGATTTTTATCTCTTATACAGGTGAGGCGCTTGATCATAAAGCCCCCCTGTTGAAAGCACTGAATGTAATAGACAAAGCAGCGACTGAGGTATGTCAGTTATTCGATAAAAACGTTACCAGGGTCAATGCCAACCTGGGCTGGGAGCAGGAGTACTTCCTGATTGATGAGGCACTTTATTATGCCCGTCCCGACCTGGCTCTTACAGGCCGTACCCTGATGGGGCATGCTTCTGCAAAGGATCAGCAGCTGGATGATCACTATTTCGGATCCATTCCAGAGCGGGTTATGTCCTTTATGCATGATCTTGAAGCTGAGGCTTACAAATTGGGCATACCTGTGAAGACCCGGCACAACGAAGTGGCCCCCAACCAGTACGAACTGGCTCCGGTTTTTGAAGAGTGTAATCTAGCCGTTGACCACAACGTGCTGGTTATGGACCTGATGACCAAGGTCTCAAGACACCATGGTTTCAGGGTACTGTTTCACGAGAAACCCTTCAAGGGCATTAATGGTACAGGAAAACATAACAACTGGTCGCTATCGACCGATACCGGAGTGATCCTTCACTCTCCTGGTAAGAATCCCAAGTCGAACCTGCAGTTTCTGACCTTCGTGGTAAATACTGTGAAAGCCGTATTTGATCACCAGGATTTGTTGAGGGCCAGTATAGCATCCGCATCCAATGCCCACCGCCTGGGAGCCAATGAGGCCCCGCCAGCCATCCTTTCATGTTTCCTTGGGTCAGAAGTTTCGGCCATGTTTGACCAGCTGGAAGAGCAGGTAAGCGCTAAAAAGATGACCCCGGATGAGAAAACCGCCCTGAAACTGGATATTGGTAAAATCCCGGAGATCCTGCTGGACAATACGGATCGGAACAGGACTTCACCATTTGCCTTTACAGGGAACCGTTTTGAATTCAGGGCCGTGGGTGGAACCTGCAACCCGGCCACACCTATGACCATTTTGAATGCGGCAGTTGCAAAGCAGCTGATTGAGTTCAAAGCCGAGGTTGATGCTCTTATTGAAAAGGGGGTAAAGAAGGATGAGGCGATTTTCCAGGTACTCAGGGAGTATATCATTGCTTCCAAAGCGATCCGTTTCGAAGGTGATAACTACAGCGATGACTGGATCAAGGAGGCTGCCAAACGAGG
>RCND010002752.1_pt1 | contig 11422 bp, 11 predicted proteins | sample 2041351 | NCBI WGS metagenome assembly RCND01 (sample SAMN09708230, study PRJNA481090) | Marine sediment metagenome, whole genome shotgun sequencing project. | biome: marine sediment; feature: ocean; material: sediment; isolation source: Sewage treatment plant 12B marine sediment (STP12B) ...
GCACAAGGTAATTACTCATCCCTTTTCTATTGGTTTAAGTATTCGTGATGTGCTTCGCAGTTGCTGCGCACCATTCACTTGCGCAACTTCATGCTTGTTCTCCTTTCAGTCGAACGCACTTCCGTTGCTTCTTTCATTATTGCTGCGTGCAGCGCTATGATTTAATCAATAATTCTTATTTCGACGAAATTGAAGAATTTTGAATGTCGAAGTGCTCTACCAAACTAAAATTATTGATTAAATCGGATTGGCCTATTTTATTTTTTGTCTTGCATCCTAATAATTTTAGCATGGACGAAGGTAGCAGCCAGAGCCTGTCCGACCACTGGCGGAAATGGGATGGCTTAGGCTGCGATGGCTGAAAATTATTCGAGAGATGCACAGAATAATATCCGTCAGCTGACGGATTCGTTCTTTTGTTTCAAGACAAAAGGACAGAACTATATCTTACGCGCTTTTATTCTAAAAAAATATCTTTTAAAAAAATATAATCGCACATTTTCTTTCATATAAATTTTCTTTTCGCTCTACCTAAATCAGGGACGTACAACCATTGTACACTTGAAATTACATATTCTACATTAAAATTGGTCAAATCCATCTCCAATCTCGTCATTCACCTAATTAAAAGATTCAATTAAAATAAAATATGCAACTTGCAGCAATGGATCTTAGCAAAATCATTAATTCAAAGTTTATCGCTGTTCACTTCCTGTTTTGGGTTGGGGTATGGTTTTTTTATGTCTACTTTTTTAGTTACAATTCAACCAACTCAGACTTCGTTACATGGTTTTCGACATTTCTAATTCCGGTTACCATGATCACTACATACTTTGTAGTGTATTACCTCATTCCAAGATATCTGCTTGAAAAAAAATATGGGCTTTTTATTCTATACAGTGTTTATACAGTTATTCTCTCTACCTGGCTCATACTCATGACAATATTCGCCAGTCTTGTTTTTTTATCTAATTTGAATGTGGCTAAAATGCCTCCAATGAGCAGGAATTACGTCTTTGTTCTAATATTGGTCTATCTCATAGTACTAGTTGTGAGTTTTGTAAATCTTTTGAATCATAATTTTTTAAAACCGAATCAAAAAATAAAGAACTGGAAAACAAAATACTTGAAACTCAGTTACAGCTTAAAGATCAGGAACTGCAATACCTTAGAAAACAAATTCACCCTCATTTTTTATTCAATACTTTGAATACGATTTATGGTTTTGCCCTAAAGCAATCCATTAAAACGCCCGATATCATTCTAAAACTTTCCAATTTACTTGACTATATTCTTTATCAGGTTAATAAGCCTAAAGTGAGTCTGGAAGAAGAAATTATGCACCTCAAAGAGTATATCGACCTTGAACGGATCAGATTTCAGGATACTTTAAAGGTATCTTTTTTGACAGAAAATACTGATCACCACAAGATGATACCTCCTATGCTGCTGATTCCATTTGTAGAAAATGCCTTTAAACATGGAAACTTAATAGATGGGTATTTACAAGTCCATTTAAAAATAGCACTCGAAAACAATGTCCTGCATTTTGAAATAAAAAATACTGTCAAACAGGAAAATAAAGCCAATGAAAAAACCGGTATCGGTCTTCAAAACATTAAAAAAAGATTAGATCTAATTTATCCCGACAGCTATAGCCTTAAAGTAAAAACTAATGAAGATTGGTTTTTGGTAGATCTATTAATTGAAAATATAAATAACATCTGAGATGAATAACCGTATAAACTGTATCATCGTTGATGACGAACCTATAGCTCGTGAAATTTTAGAAAATCATCTGACAAGAATCGATACAATAGACGTTGTGGGTTCTTGCAAAAATGCCATAGAAGCCTTTAATATACTCGATTTACATGCTGTTGATCTGATTTTTCTTGACATCAATATGCCCGAAATATCGGGCTTGTCTTTTGCTAAATCTATTAATAAAAAGATCAAAATAATCTTTACAACCGCATACCGTGATTATGCTGTGGATGGATTTGATCTTAAAGCCGTCGATTATTTGCTCAAGCCCATTTCATTCGAAAGGCTGATTCAGTCCATCAACAAATACAAAAATGAAAATCATCTTGATCATCAGGAAGATGACAGGGATATTTTATATGAAAAATCAGATTTCTTTTTTGTAAGATCCGAAAGAAAAATGATCAAAATTAATTATAATGACCTTGACTATATTGAAAGCTTATCTGATTACATCAAAATTCATTCAAAAAACAAAGTGATCATCACCCGTGAAACCATTTCCAGTATTGAGGCGAAACTGCCTAAACATGATTTTATGAGGGTTCATAGATCCTATATAGTTTCTATTAAAAAGATTGAATCATTTACTCCTGAATTTATTGAAATTGAAAATAAGGCCATCCCAATAAGTCGCAGCTATAAGAATGATGTCAAACTAAGATTAGATACTATTTAGTTAAAAAAATTATCTTTGCTGAAACATCCCGAATTTTGATAGAAACAAACTTTATTTTTAACAATAGTGATACGCCATACACACAGAATGGAAGCGTGTCTTGGAGGAGCCCAAGCAATATTGCATTGGTAAAATACTGGGGCAAAACTGAGCCTCAGATCCCTAAAAACCCCTCTATCAGCTTTACCTTATCAAATTGCCACACATCCACAACCATCAACTATTCACCAAAATTAACACCATCCGAATCATTCGATTTTAAGGTGTTTTTTGAAGGAGAAGAAAAATCAGACTTTAGGCCCAAAATCGAAGATTTTTTTGCTAGAATTGCTTCCTATGTTCCTTTTATCTACGATTTTAGTTTCGAAATTCATACGCAAAACTCTTTCCCACATAGCAGCGGTATTGCCTCAAGTGCAAGTGGATTGAGTGCGCTTGCTCTGTGTTTGATGAGTCTTCAGAAAATTATCGATCCGCAAATCACGGAAGATACGTTCAAACAAAAAGCTTCGTTTCTGGCAAGATTAGGCTCCGGTAGTGCTGCAAGAAGTATAGAAGGCCCTTTGGTTGTTTGGGGGAAACATCCTCAAATACACGGAAGCAGTGACAAATTTGGGATAAAATATCCCGGTGACATCCATAAAGTCTTTACAACTTTTCACGATACCATACTCCTTGTTGATAAGGGAGTAAAACAGGTATCCTCTACTATTGGACATAATCTTATGCTTATACATCCATTTGCTGAGGCTAGATTTACACAGGCCCAAGACAATATGAGCAGGATGATCCCAATTCTTAAAAATGGTGATCTTAATGCCTTTATTGACATTGTTGAAAAAGAAGCCTTATCTCTTCACGCCATGATGATGACATCAAGTCCTTATTTCATATTGATGAAGCCAAATACTTTGGAAATCATTGAAAGGATCTGGGCTTTTAGAAAGTCTTCCGGCAGTCATATTTGCTTTACACTCGACGCAGGAGCCAACGTGCATGTCCTTTTTCCCGAGAAAGACAAGGAGATTGTTAACACCTTTATTTCTAATGAATTGATTGGGTTTTGTGAAAATAATCAGTACATTTATGACAAGGCAGGAATGGGTGCCAGAGTCATGTAAACTGAATACTAGGCCTTCTCTTTGGTTAAGACTAGAAGTTTTAGGTCGAGTAAGCAAAATAATCATATTTCATGCAGCTTTAGGCTTGCGATGGAATAATTTGTGTTCAACTAAAACAATATGCATCATGAGAACCCAAATTCTTTTAAGTATTTCCTTTATTTTCATTTGTACAGCAAGCTCCTTTTCGCAAAAAGATACTATATGGTACGATCAATATTGGAAGGAAACCAGTAAAAAAAACGCATCTTTTTACAGATCTGAGACGAAAAAGCAAGATGATGGTTATTGGGTTGTAGACAATTATATGAATGGAGCCAAACAAATGGAAGGTGTTTCTTTGGATCCTGTAAAAGAGATATATCAGGGCGAAGTAACCTGGTATTTTCAAAATGGCACAAAATTTCAGATCGTTCATTATAAAGATGGTATTTTAAATGGCCATCGTAAGGTGTATTTCGAAAACGGAAAAGTCAATTCAGAAGGCGAATACAAGGAAGGAAAGAAACACGGAAAATGGAAGGAATTCTACGAAAATGGTACCCTAAAAGAAAGCGGATTTTTTGATAATCGACAAAAGGATGCTAAGTGGAAAACGTATTATTCGAATGGTAAAATTCACCAGGAAGGAAAATATGAATTGGGAAAAAAAGTGGGTGTCTGGAAAACGCATTATTATGATGGCACATAATAAAACAACTAATTATTATCATTAGATTCATAAGTTTTCTCGAATTTATTCGTTTATATGACTGACATATAGGTCTGAAAACCAATTTTCTATTATATTTGTAACGAATTTATTAAATGGACTCAATGAACGGCCCACTTTTTTACGCTAAAATCCTGTTATTTGGAGAATACGGCATTATAGAAGATTCCAAGGGTTTGGCGATCCCATATAATTCTTATCAGGGTGCCTTGATTATATCAGATGACACCTCTGAAAAGGCAAAAGATTCAAACCGGAAATTAAAAGCATTCTATCAGTATCTCAACACTTTGAACGACCCTGACATCCAGTTAAGATTAGATGATCTTAAGGTTGATATTGAGAATAATATACATTTTGATTCCACTATCCCTCAAGGCTATGGGGTTGGAAGCTCAGGAGCATTGGTTGCAGCGATCTACGATAAATATGCTGATAACAAAATCACTGTTCTTGAAAACCTAACAAGAGATAAATTGCTAAAACTTAAAGTTACCTTTTCAAAAATGGAATCGTTTTTCCATGGAAAGAGCTCAGGTTTAGATCCTTTAAATTCCTATTTAAGTCTGCCAATTCTCATCAATTCTAAAGAGAATCTTGAAGCGACTGGTATCCCATCTCAAAAGGAAGGGAAAGGTGCGGTATTTCTTCTGGATTCTGAAATGATCGGTGAAACCCAGCCTATGGTTAACATTTTTATGAACAAGATGAAAAATGAAGGATTTAGGAAAATGATTGATCGTGATTTTGCCAGATATACAGATAATTGTATTGATGACTTTTTACATGGTAACGTAAAATCTTTATTTGGGAACGTAAAAAAGTTATCCAAAGTAGTGTTGAAACATTTCAAGCCCATGATCCCGGATTCGTTTCACCAATTATGGCAAAATGGAATTGAAAGCAATGACTACTATTTAAAACTTTGTGGCTCAGGAGGTGGGGGTTATATTTTAGGTTTCACAAAAGATTATGAGAAAACCAAAAAATTGTTACAAGACTATAAATTAGAACTAGTATATAGGTTTTAATCATCCTTACCTTATGGATGCTACTAAAAAAGGGCTTAAAAAAAAGCCTAAGACTCGAAAAAAATATTCACTGTTCTTCAAGTTCCTAAGCTTACTTTCTGTTGTAAGAGGATACAATATTGCCATCATCGTTTTGGCACAGTATTTAGCGGCTATTTTTATTTTTTCTCCAGATCTTCCTTTACGCGATATCATCTTTAACCTTGATCTTTACTTTTTAGTACTGGCAACGATTTGTGTTATTGCTGCAGGATATATTATCAATAATTTTTATGACAGTAGAAAAGATAAGATCAATAAACCAATAAAATCCAAGATCGATAGTATTGTTAGTCAGAAAATCAAATTGAAGATCTATTTCTTTCTCAATTTTATAGGGGTGGTATTTGGCTTTTTAGTATCATGGCGTGCTGCTCTGTTTTTTGCGACATATGTGTTTCTGATTTGGCTCTATTCTCACAAACTTAAAAAATATCCGCTTACCGGATTGTTTTCAGCCTCCATCTTATCGATTCTTCCTTTTTTCGCAATTTTTATTTATTACAAAAATTTCTCAAATATCATCTTTACGCATGCCGCTTTTCTCTTTTTTGTCTTAATGATCAGAGAATTATTAAAAGATTTGGAGAATATCAAAGGAGACATCGTTCAGGATTATAAAACAATTCCGGTAACCTACGGAGATCATTTTACCAAAATTCTCGTCACGCTACTGATATTATTGACTATGAATCCAGTCTATTTTTTATGGGAATATCCCGAAATTGGGATGATGAAATATTATTTCTATTTTGTAGGAATTGTATTTTTGTTCGTCCTTGTTTATTTGTGGAAAGCGAAAACGAAAAGAGACTATCTCATTCTTCACAACACCATTAAACTGATCATATTTATCGGGGTCCTGAGCTTAATGCTTATTGATACTTCTGTGATTATTCAAAGAATCATTAAAGTATAAATTTTAGTTTTTTGATTTGAGCAATACTTCTTTAAATTCAATGCTTTTGGCCAGAAAGTTCTTGTAAGCAAAATTGCGTTGCTGTACCATTGAATAATACCCCACAAAAGAATTTGAAAATTCAATGGTTGTAAATGAATTATCATCGACAAAATGGCCTGATAAAACGTCGAATTTCATGAAGACAAAAGGCATCACAAAACTATTGAAATACCGGTAAAAATAATCGTCCACAAAGCGAACGCCTTTTAATGCAATTTGATAATCTACGATCTGCCCTTTCAATTCGAAATCCTGAATGATATTCAGGTTTCCGCTGTTGGTAATATCTTCATAGGTCCCTTCATACGGTTCCATCTTATTTATGCTAACAATCTTTTTTACCATGGCCTCTGCTGAATCAAGTGTAAGGGTCTTGTTTTGAATCGCCATTACATTTTGCCTGGCCTGCTTTAACCATATGCTATCCAAAGCGCACAATTCTTCCAATTGATCAATATTGTCATTGACATCCTTTATAAAACTTGATATATATTTCTGCTCCATTTTCATTTCCTGTTGTCGCTCTCTCCAGCTATTTAGTAAAAACCCGGAGGTAACCCCCAAAAACACAACCAGCAATTCAAGTCCTAGTTTGCCCCAGTTATATTTTTTCAAATCCCATTTAGCAATGTTTAAATTCTTCATAGTGAGCGTTTCCTGAAATATTTTCTAAAAATAGTACTTTTACTATAATACAGCTAATCTCAGATTATCAACTACTTATTGAAATGATTTCGTACTTTTGCAAAAATTTTATAAATGACCGCAAAAAACAACTCGTCGAGAGGACGACAGGAGCGAGGCGCCACTAGCAATGCTAAAGGCAAGGAATCAAATTCATCATCTTCAGGATCTTCAGGATCTTTTAAGGGAAAATCAACAGGCAAGAACTTCAGACCCCATCCGGAAAAAGTCAAATCTTTCAAAAAAGGGCCAACCAAACTAAAAAAAACCGCTGAATCGGATGAAATCAGGCTGAATAAATATATAGCCAATTCAGGGATTTGTTCGCGAAGAGAGGCAGACACTTATATAAGTGCAGGAAGTGCCACCGTTAATGGAAAGATCATTACCGAAATGGGCTATAAAGTGAAACCTGCCGATGAGGTTCGGTTTGATGATGTCTTGATCTCTCCTGAGGCCAAACGATATGTTTTACTCAACAAGCCCAAGAATTATATCACTACCATGGATGATGAAAAAAGCAGGAAAACTGTAATGGAATTGATCCATAGGTCTACCAAGGAAAGAATTTATCCCGTTGGAAGGCTCGACAGACAAACCACAGGGCTCTTACTCTTTACCAACGATGGTGAAATGGCCAAGAAGCTGACACATCCAAAGCATCAGGTAAAAAAACTATATCATGTTACGCTTGACAAGAAATTGTCAATGGACGATCTAAAAAAGATCTCTGAAAACTTCGTCCTTGAAGGTAAAATGGTGTTTGTTGACAAAGTCTCTTATATAGAAAATAAACCCAAATTCGAGGTGGGTATTGAGATACATTCAGGTCGAAATAGAATTGTAAGGAGAATATTCGAACATTTTGGTTACAACGTGATAAAACTTGACCGTGTTATTTTTGCCGGACTTACCAAAAGAAATCTTGGCAGAGGAGTATGGCGTCACCTAACCGAACAGGAAGTCAATAATTTAAAAATGATTTGATCAAAAATCTATGGATTTTGAAACCATTTGTTTTAGGATCATCTAATACAAATAAAAAAGACTGCTATACTAGCAGTCTTTTTTTTATCAAAATACAATCGAAATTACTCAACAATTAATCTTTTAGAACTAGTACCCACTTCCGAACTAATTCGTAAGAAATAGATCGAAGGTTTTAAAAATGAGGTGTCATATTCCTTATCAGGATAGAAATCTCCTGAAAAGCTTGTGATCATTCGACCAGTATGGTCATAGATTTCAACCTTTTGTACATTTTTATTGATCCTGAAGGTATTTTTCGTCGGATTTGGATAAATATTGAGTCCACTCAACGCATCATATTCCTGAACAGGTAATACCACCTGTGAACTACCATACAATCTGTATTCACCCGGTTGAAGTGATATTGGCTGATTCACATTAGAAACGGTAATTTCGTTGTTATTCTCCAACAAATCATACCAGGTTCCAGTCTCCTGAAACTCGGGATTGATACTTTGCGTAGTAACACCGAAATTCCCAATTATATTCACATATTTCAAAACAGCATTGCCATCATCATCTGTAAGTTGAATTTTTTTCAACCCTGTGCTAGCACTGGCATCAACCTCAAAATTTTCTGTTTGGAAGATCTGTTCCTGTGACCTTAACTTGATGAGTTTGGCCCAAACATCATAAATCGCCTTTCTCTCAGGGTCATCTGCATAATCCCAACGTATCGGTTTATTACTCACACGGCAATCATTGTTGATCGATCCATTTGGGCAATAATTGATGCTATAATCATATCCAAGTTCTCCAAATTGCCAGATCATTCTTGGTCCGGGAACTGTGAAATAAAAGGCCCCTGCTATTTGCTCTCTTTCCAAGGCTATGGAAAGATCTTTGACATTGTAGCTTCCACTCGAATTACCAAATTCCAGGTTCTTATACATAAGTCTTTCCTCATCATGACTTTCCATATAGGCTACATTCGCTGGTACCGTCCAGTTCCTGTTCTTATAGTCGATCCATGAAAAGTCTGATTTTCCATTCTCATGAAAACCCAAGGTACTTTCATTATATGGTTCCGTTAATTTGCTCCACATCATGATCCCTTTACCTTCATTAAGCCTGTAATTGACCCACTCCGTCTCTTCCGCATTGGTGCCCAAATGCTCAAAGATCACATAAAAATCAGAATCTATGGCCCATTGATAGTCTGCATATTCCTTTAATACGGCAACACGATCTGCTTGTGCAGCGTTGGTGCAACTTTCATTACTTGCGGTACAGTTTTGGGTAAAGCCTTTTGTTAGATCCCATCTGAACCCATCAATTCTATATTCATCGATCCAATATTGTGTTGTTCTTTTCACATAGTCCTTGGTAGCCTGCTTGCTATGGTTAAAGTCATTAAAAACACTATAAGAATGGGTAGCAACCTGGTTAAAAAACGGGCTGTCTGCACTCGCCTGACCTCCATAACCTCCGTTGCTGTTATTCCACATCCTGTAATAAGGGTTTTGACCTGAAGCATGGTTATATACCACGTCTAAAATCACAGCCATATTTCTATTATGACATTCATCTATCAATTGTTTAAATGCCATTGGGGTACCGTAATATTTATCCAATGCCATATGAAAGGATGGGTTATAGCCCCAAGATTCGTTTCCGTCAAATTCACTTACAGGCATCAGTTCAATAGCATTCACACCTAAGTCTTCTAAATAATCAAGTCTTGCTTTTAAGGCATCAAAACTGTGCAAAGCATCAAAATCTCTCAATAAGAGCTCATAGATTACAAGATCAGTTTTTTCAGGAATTTCATAACTGTTAGTTTGCCAATTAAAATCTTCATCTCCGGTTCTAAGTAAAGTAACGGCATGACTCGTATTACTCGATGGGTAATCTGGAAGATTCGGATACGTTACGTCATCGATAAACTGATCATTAAAATCGTCTAAGATTGTCGTTGAATAAGGGTCAGCAACGCGTATTGCTCCATCTACCAAATACTGATACATATGATCAAACTTTGGGGTTAAATCGCTAAGTTCGATCCAGAATCTGTTTTTGGCCGTATCCTTTTTTAATAAATAATTCGCGTTCTTTTCCCAATTGTTAAAATCACCAAGTACGTATATAAATTCCTTTAAGGGCGCATATAGCACAAGTGTAACTTTGGTGTTATCATTTGGATTCAGGTTGATCCCATCAAGCATACCGTTTGGAACAGGGGCTTCCGTTACTGGAGGAACGTCGATGCTTCCAACCAGAACAACGTTATCCTGTGATTTTTTGTCTCCGTCACCATTTTTGGCCTTTACCAAAAAGCCGATACTTTCTAGCCCGGTTCTTTCATAAAAATCTGTAGGAATGAATGAAATCGAATAGGTGCCATCACCATTGTTAGTCATTATCTGCGCTTCATCTGAATTGGTCCATTCGCCATTGTTGGGAGCATTTTGTTGATCCCCACTTGCATTTGACCATGCCCAAAGATAAACGTCTGTAACACCCCAAACTGTAGGGCTAAAATCAGAAGCCGTGATCGTGATCATTTCATCCTCGGCAAATGGAGTCGGACTGACATCAAAAGTGACCGTTTGTTGCTGTGCAATTAAAGAGGTACTAATTATTAAGAAAAATAGTAGAGTTTTATGCATAGTTAAGTTTTTAATAAAGGAAAAAAAGGGCTGTTATAAACAGCCCTTCTTAATACTTAATACTAACAATCAAATTTATTTCTTCGTCATAGTATACGTAGGTACACTAGGGTTTGTAAAGTCAAGCTTAATATCATAGACACCAGCTTCAGAAATAGGGATATCAGCACCCCCTGCTTCTAAAATTCCGTCTTCACCATCGTCGCCATAGTTAACACCCCAATCATTGTTCAATCTGAACTTGATCAATCCCTCTGTTAGGGGCACATTATTGGCATAAAAAATTCCTTCGTTACAATAGTCAGGTGTATGGCACATCTGGTGGGTCCCAACCAAATTCTGTCGCATCACCCACTAAGCCCCATACGTCAGGTTTTTCAATGCTATATGTCAAGTTATTGAAATCGATAATTACCTCGTATAAACCAGCTGTAACCTCAATATCTGCACCACCCTGTTGTAAAGTTCCATCAGCGGCATCTGATCCAAAGTTTACCGCCCAATCCTCATTCTGACGAATTTTCAACTTCCCGTCTTTGAGTTCGACTTGAGGAGCTCTCCATGTGTCAGAGCAAGGGTCATACACTAGTGGCACATCTGGTGGGTCCCAACCAAATTCTGTCGCATCACCCACTAAGCCCCAACTATATTTTTCAACAGTATAGGTTAAGTTGTTCTCATCAAATGTTACCTTGTAAGATCCAGCTTCCTCAACAGGTATGTTTCCTCCACCTGCTTGTAAGGTCCCATCATTATTATCTGAACCATAATTAACATCCCAGGCATTGTC